>JAEEGG010004780.1_pt1 | contig 32665 bp, 31 predicted proteins | sample 9134161 | NCBI WGS metagenome assembly JAEEGG01 (sample SAMN16246543, study PRJNA631951) | gut metagenome | biome: gut microbiome; feature: rumen; material: CR-attached | host: Bos | place: Iran: Karaj | collected 2018-10 | reverse complement strand
CTTGATGAATGGGAAGGGGATGTGGTGATAGAGGACGGGATGTTCCTGGCTTGTGAGGATACGGTTGAACTGGAAGTGACAGCCAGGAAGAATGTTTCATCACTTATCCTTGGCGGTGAAGGTATATGGAATACGATGCTTGCAGGTTACGGCCTGGTGGCACTTGAAAGTCCCGTGCCGGCTGATGAGCTGATAGTAGTGGATCTGGAAGATGATATTATCAAGCTTGACGGCAGTATGGCTGTTGCCTGGTCATCCACATTGAAGTTTACCGTGGAAAAGACCACGAGTACGCTGGTGGGTTCTTTAGCATCAGGTGAAGGCTTTGTAAATGTGTATACAGGGACCGGCAGGGTACTGATAGCACCGGTTAGAGAGAACAAGGGAATTAACGCTCCTAAGGAGTGAAGGAAAGGATGAATGTATATGGAATCATTAGCAATCATTATCGGTCATTCTATTAACGGAATCATAATAGCGCTTGCTGTTATTACCATTGCGGGGTTTGCTTATGTGGTTATGAATATCACGAAGCTCAAGGCATCCATAGACGAAAAGCATAAGAAAAACCGTTCCACAGAGTTTACTCCCGGAGGCATCCAGAAAACTCCCGATGCCTATACATGGGAGGAAATCTTAGAGTATAAAGAGGAGTACAATAAGATTCAGCTCATTTATCAGACATTTGAGCAGTTTGTACCTATTTTTCCTCTGCTCGGTATCTTGGGTACTGTAGCAGGTCTTATTCAGCAGTTGGATCATATCGATCAGATGAGAGATGCTCTTGCAGTATCCATGTCTACGACTTTCCTGGGACTTATAGCTGCTGTAGTTTTGAAATTTGTTGATGCCATCCTGGTTAGCAAGAATGTAAATTCTATGGAGATGTATTTCGACACATTCGAGCAGAACTACCAGATGGCCAGGGATAAGCATATGCTTGATACCAAAGAGTGATGAGCACAAGTATCGGATTTATAGACGGGGAATAATATGGGAAAAAATAAAAAGCCTAAATCAATCGGCAGACTGATAGTCGACCTGACTCCGCTATTGGATGTAATATTCATAGTCCTGATAGTAATCCTGGCAGGACAGGATAATTACAGTACTCAGGCAGATGTAAAGTATGCCGAAGCTGAAAAGTATGTGAGTGAAGTAAATGCCGAGATGGAAGAGATAGATGCACAGAACAGCGTGCTGAAGGAGCAGATGAGTGCATACTCGAGCATGAATGAGTATTTTAACGTTGTTACTGTATACGCTGCATACAGTCCAGAAAACAGGAAACTGAGGACTATATATCTTAAGGTAAATACCGATGAACCGATAAAGATCAATCTCAACCCCAGCAACATGTCATCCGCATGGACCGAGTGCAGGAATCATATTGAGGAGATCATCAAGAAGGACGAGAGCCTGCCTATGATACTGTCCATTAATACCAACAGTGATGACAAGATGCTGTATAGGGATGAGGAGTCCATCAGCAGCATGTTTATGGAACTCACAAAGACATATAAAAACTTAAGTATCCGCAATTCGGATGTTAATTCGTAAATATCTTCTGTGCCGATAATATGGCACAGCTGCGATGGGTAAAAATGAAAGGAGGGGGATAAGTCATGAGTAAGCCTACAGCCATTATTTTACTTGTATTATTGGCACTTCTCCTTTTCGGAATATTTAAAATACTGCTTCCGTCCATAAAAATATATATCAGCAGGATGCCAAAGGGTATATTCGTGCTCCTTTTCCTGGTGATCGCAGGAGTGATAGTATATCTTGTACATTACCTGATAACGGGAGCTACAGGCGGCAATCCCGGAAACGAAAACAACAGTGAGATAGCCGGTATAGAGCGGCAGGATGAAGATAAACCCATAACCTTAAAGGAAAACTGCATAGTGCTTTCGGGTTCTGAGGTTTATGTTGAAAATGAAAAAGCCGATAGTGCAACGATTGAAAAGTATATCGATTACAGAGTGGAAAACAATATTCAGATAACTATAGTTGACGATTATTCGACAGCGGCTTTATTCCGTGAGATTAAAGCTATCTGCGAAAAAAAGGGTGTAAGGTATATTATAGAAGATGAAAAATGGCTTGAATAAAAAAATATTGATCATAGCAAGTCTTCTTATAATGCTGTTTCTCACGGCTTTTCTTCCTTGGAATATGCCTAAACTGATAAATGCCGATAAACCGTTTATAAATCTTTCGGGATCTATCGGAGAGTCCATAGGAAATGCCAATGAGGCCTATGAGAAGGCTGTGCTGACTCCGGTACCGGATGATACGGTACCTACGATAACTCCTGCACCGACCGAGATACCGGAGATACAGGATCCGGAAAGTAATGAAATTATGATCATAGTCGGCGATGAAGATTTTGCAGGTTTAGGAGAAGCGGTATATATAAAAGGTGCCGGAATAGAACCGTTAAAGATTTCGGCAGATTCGTTGGATACCTTGAAAGATACTCTGCAGAATAAAGGATCTGAAGGATATATAATAATACTGGTTGACAATTATGCAGAAACAAAAGTTTACAGGGCCTTAAAGAATATGCTTGAAGATTTCGGAATAAATTATGAAACCGAAAGCATCAGCTGATAGTTTATTGAAGAGAGGTTGTTAATGTTTTATAAAGGTATGTTAAGAAAATGTATAGCTGTTTTGCTGGTTATCTTAACTTTTGTTTTTAATGTATCGGTTGGGGGAGCAGAGAAAACAGCAAGACTCAGAAACTGCCTTGAGAATGATCACATGTATTTTGTGCTTACTCCCGATGTTTTGGGTAAAACAAGTCTTAAAGGCAGGGATGACCAGTTCTTGGCTTTTACCGGTATCATAAGATACTCATCTGTTGAGAGTAATCACAAAAAGATTACGGTTTACGGCGATAATACCGGTGTGGAGGTGGATACCTCAGCGTCCTCTGTTATTGGTATGGTCGGGCAGCTGAAGCTTGGCGATTATGTAACGGTTTATGGTCAGGTTGACGGATCTGAAGTAGATGCTGAGCACCTGGTTATCAATCCCGAGAAGGCACCTGAGATACTTTCTTATGTTTTTTATCCCGATAAAGCTTATGATGAAGTGACCGTGACAGATCTTGCCCGTGACGGACATGTCAGCTTCAGACTTCCCGCTTCATGGGATAATGAATATGTCAAGGGAAGACTTACAAATAATGATGTAAACGGATATCAGTTTTTCCTCAATGCCATTTATCCGCAGAATCTGAATTATCCTGAAAATTTTTATATGTTCTATTTCCCTTATGAGACTTATCTTGATAAGGTAAAGAAGAATATGGATTCCTTTGATATTGAGGATATTGAAGAACTGGTTATCCAGAATATAATGCAGCCTCTTTCAGGGGATTTTAAGGTTGATATCTCAACCATGACCTTATCTGACGGAAAGAAGTTTGATTATTGCAGTACGGTTTATAAGCCTGCTGACGGAAATGATTACCGCCTGGAATTTCTGTTTAAACATGATTCTAAGGGTTTTGTATGCATGCTTTACCTGTATTATCCCAATGATTATGCTGTAAATCATTTGCAGGATGTGGCATATGTTGTTCAGACTCTTCAAAACTAAAAGAGTGAAATATGTGATTGGATATTTATATAAATGAAACAGAAAAACAAAAAGGCAATAACCATATTGTCGATAATAATTTTAGCTACACTTGCCTTTATCTGGATTCATTCCTGCATTGACAGGGAGGACTCATCAATGGAGAGCGGCTTTGTTTATGATCTGCTTTGCCCTTTCTTTGAGTTGTTTATGGGTAAAGGGAATGTTACAGAGCATTTTATCAGGAAACTGGCCCATTTTACAGAGTTTTTCGGATTGGGACTGGAGCTTATGCTGTTCATGAGGCTGGAATTCCTAAAGGTCAAGCCGGTGTTACCGGTAAATGCATGGGTATTCGGGACCTTTTGTGCTTTGATAGATGAGACGATACAGCTGTTTTCAGAAAGAGGACCGGCTGTCCAGGATGTATGGCTCGATTCCGCAGGCTGTCTTACCGGAGTGCTTATTATGCTCGCGGGGATTATGCTGGCAGATAAGAAAAACAAGAAGAAAAACGGGAATGATTAAAGATTGTCCGATAAAAGAAAATAAAAAATCGCACGTTCGGTTTTGAATATATATTACCGTCGTTACCTTCACAGTTAACTCGGCCCAGGCACCCTCACGGCACATGAGAGACACTGCTTAGTGCTGCTGTATTCCTACCCTGACACGGTTCACAGGCTGCCATTGCGCGAGACCCAAACGTCAACATCACTTATGAAGGGCAGCCCGACAACATGCTACCCGAGACCGAACATCACCCCTGCTGTAGCGGATTGCAGGTACAGGGCACCGCTAACTCCCCGGCTGTGCGACTTTAATAGTATACTTTGTTTTTATGTGGATGTCAACTTAAATTTTTAATGTATGATAATGAGAGTTTTCTTGAGTATCTTGAAAAATGAATGATAAAGAAACAGTAAAACAGGGAACCATAAGAAAGAAGGTAATCGCCGGTATACTTATGGGTATAGCAGCTGTTATCATAGCGCTGGTTTGTATATTTATAGGTATCCCGCTCATAAAAATGGCAGGCGAACCCATGAAATTCCGTGAATGGGTTGATGCCAAGGGGGTATGGGGACCTGTCATATATGTAGCATTGGTAATATTTCAGATATTGATAGCCTTTATACCGGGTGAGCCGTTGGAAATAGTGGCAGGCTATGTATTTGGAACATTTAAGGGGACCCTTTTGTGCCTTGCGGCAGCGTCCATAGGCAGTATTATAGTGCTTTTGCTGGTCAGAAGATTCGGAAAAGTAATACTGGAGATATATTTTGATAAGGAAAAGATAGAAAATCTGAGTTTCCTGCAGTCCTCGGAAAGAAAGATCATCATCTTTCTCATACTTTTTATAGTACCCGGTACACCGAAGGATCTATTGTGTTACTATGGCGGTCTCACGGATATTTCACTGCCCTTATTGATATTTATATGTACTGTCTGCAGGTTCCCTTCCATTATTACCTCAACAGTGGGCGGGGATGCGATAGGTACCGGAGAGTATCTGTTTGCGGTTATAGTGTTTGCAGTGACAGCAGTGATCAGTCTTTTAGGCATATTTATATATAAAAGAATAAGCAAGAAGAAAACGGAAGGATAGTTTATGCTTGAACTAAAAAACGTTACTAAGAAATACGGAAAGATGGATGCGGTATCCAATGTTTCCTTTTCGGTCGAAGGCGGACAGGTTTTAGGTCTTGTCGGTCATAACGGCGCCGGCAAATCTACCTGTGTCAGCATGATAGCCACACTTTTAAAGCCTGATTCCGGGACAATCCTTTTTGAAGGAAAGGATATAGTGAAAGAACCCGATGCCATAAGGAGCAAGCTGGGATTCGTACCGCAGGATATAGCGCTGTATGAGTCTTTGTCGGGCCTTGACAATTTGAAATTCTGGGGAAAAAGCTATGGCGTTTCTTCAAAGAATCTGGATGATGAGATAAAGAGAGTCTGCAATATCATATCCTTTGACGAAACACTGCTTAAACGCAGGGTGAGTGCTTATTCGGGAGGTATGAAAAGACGTCTTAATATAGGTGTGGCGTTGCTCCACAGGCCTAAACTGGTTATACTTGATGAACCTACCACTGGCATAGACATTCAGTCGGGGACTCAGATATTAAATGCGATAGAAGGTTTGAAAGCGCAGGGGACAGCGATCATTTATGTAGGACATTATGTGGAAGAAGTTGAACGTATAAGTACACATCTGTGTTTTATGGAGCAGGGTGAGTGTAAGGCATTCGGGACTGTAAAAGAGGTGCTGGAAAAGACAGGAAAGAGCACTCTTTCAGAATTACTGCTGGGGGCAGCAAACAGATCATAAAGAGTAATTGCAAGAGGAAAGATTACAATGGACAAGTACAAGAATTTTGTCAAGATAGAGGAACTTAAAACCCTGCTTCGTGAAGGGAAAAATGAGGAAGCACTGGAACTTTGCGAGGGTATGGATCCCAGAAAAATAAAGGATAATTGGGATTGCATGGTTTTGGCCGAGGTGTATCTGAACAACGGTATGCTGGGAAAGGCCAGGGAATGTTATACAGCTGTTTATGACAGGAAAAAGAGCAGAAGAGTGGCTATGGAGCTGGTAAATATCTGCATTCGTCTGAAAAAAGCCGATGAAGCGGAAAAATACTTTGCTGATTATAAAAAGATGGCTCCAAATGACTACTTTAACTATATTTTCCAGTATAAGATCGACAGACTCAAAGGTAAGCCGTTAAGAGAACAGGCTGCTGACCTTGAGGCATTAAAGCGTAAGGAGTTTTTTGATACCTGGGGGTATGAGCTCGCTAAGATTTACCACAAAATGGGTGAACGCGAGAAGTGTTTAAAGACCTGTGAGGATGTTATTGTCTGGTTCGGAGACGGTGAGGCAGTGGATAAGGCCAAGACCTTAAAGGCACTGTATCTGGGCGAAATAAGTCTGAAGGATCTCAATAATCCCAATGCTATAAATGAGAAAAACGCTTCAAACAATACCGAAACTGCAGATAATGAAAATAATGCGAATGTACCCGGAGCCCAGGTGTCATCTGACCTGGATCTTGATGTAGTAATAGACTACCAGATGGAATTTGACCATGCGGTAGATGAGATCATGAACAAGGATAAAAAGCCTGAAGAAACAGAAACTGCAGAAGGTAATCCTACAGAAGCAAAACCTGCTGAGATTAAAGATGAAGAGAGTATAACCGATGAGAATAAATCTGCGGATTATACCGAAGAGGAAGACGAGGATATCCGGATTGCATATGTTGCGGAAGCGTTTGACGAAGCCGTAGATGCTGAATTAGAGAAGATGACCCGGGCCGAAGAAGACTCTGCAGAAGAAGATCAAAAAGAAATCGAGATTACGACAGAAACGATTGCAGAGTCTGAAACAAAAGAGGATAGCTCGTTTGCAGATGATAATGAAGAGTTCTCTGAAAAAGAAAATGTAGAGAAAGATAATATAGAGAAAAATAACATAGAGCAGGACAATCTTGAGCAAGACAATAATGAGGATAGGTATACAGAAGAGGACTACATAGAAGAGGAGTATACCGAAGAAGACCTCATGATCGGAAATGAAGAAGATGATGCTGTAGCAGAAGAAGAGGATGAGGATATAAAGATCCGTCCGGAAAAAACTACTCCCAAGCCGGAGACACTCAAGGAAGAGAAGACTCCTGTGAGACGTACCGTACATGAAAACGACTTCTTCACCGATGAGATAGCTAAGGCTGTTGAACAGGCACTGATGGAGGATGATGCCGAAAAGAGACAGAGAGCACAGCACTCCGACCCTAAGGAAGCTACACGTGAATGGAAGAGACCTGAGAAGTCTGAGCCTCACGGAGTTAGGATCGAGAAGGTAAAGGAAACAAAGCCTGATACCGAAGCTGTTAAGGTTAATACCAAGCCCGAGGTGCAGGAAGAAAAGCATCTCGATGAAACAAACGGAGCCGGTTCAAAGCTGCTTGATGCTGTGGAGAGAGAACTCGGAATTGTCGGAGGCTCCGAAGAAAAGGAAAGACCTGTTAAAAAGAGCTGGCTTGAGCGCAGGAAGGAAAAGCATAAAGAAAAAGAACTGAGGAAACAGGAAGAAAAGAGAAAGACTGCCGAAGCGGAAAATAAGGAAAAACTGGATAAAGAACGTGCGGCAGAGCTGGAAAAACAGAGATTTATAGAGAATGAAAAGAGGAAGGACCGTCAAAAGTTCCTTGCTCATCAGAAACAACTGGCTATCCTTGCAAATGAGAAGGCTAAGAAAGAACAGAGCCTGCAGGAAGAAAGAAAACAGGAAGCTGTCGGAAAACAAAGCGATAGTGATGAGTTTGCCGTAGATGTCAAGAATATACAGGAGGCTATGGCTACAGGAGAAACCAAGGATGGTTTATATATTCCCAAGCAGATGAGAAGCATTGAGATACCCGGCAACAGCATAGTAAACGAGTATCTTGCAGGCACAGGCAGGACTCTGGAGACATATTTCGGTTTCTTTGCCTGCCAGAGAGAAATGGGCAGCCAGATATTAAAATGTCTGGAAAGGCTTCTTGATCCTGACGAAGAGGTAATGAATTACTGTATAATCGGTGAAAAGGGAAGCGGTAAGAAGGCCATAGTTCATGGATTTACCAAGTTCATGGTGGATGCCGGAAAGCTGCTCTCACCCCAGGCTGTATGGACTGATTCTGCTAAGATCAACTCGATAGACTTAAGTGAAAAGACGGATAAGCTTAAAGGCAGGAGTCTTGTGATAGACCAGGCTGGAGCTCTTGAAAAAGAGGGTATAGAGGATATCTCAAAGGTTATTGAACGTCTCCACAGAAAGACTATGCTGGTACTGGCCGACTACAGAAGAAATATGGTTGAACTCTTTATGGGTAGGGAAAACTTTGAAGAAATGTTTGCACCCAGGGTTATCATTCCAAGCTTTAACCAGGACGATCTGTTTGACTATGTGGACTATAAGGTGGGAACTGCCGGTTTTGTCTTTGAAACTGATGCTTATGAGCTGATATGCAAGAGAATAAAGAGTATCATGAGGGCAACAGAAGAGGGAGCTTTGGCACGTACTGAAAAATATGTTGTAAAAACCATAGACAATGCCGAGCAGAGAAACGGTGAAGCATATATTAAGCAGACGCTGGCAAACACAAAGCATACCAGGAGCAATGTGATAACGGTAAACGATCTGCCTGAAACTTTATAAGATAAAAACAAACAAGCCCTTGGCCTAAAGCCAAGGGCTAAAATTTTATATGTAATTATGAAATATTTTTCAGAGCCATTTTACGTGCATAGATAGCTTCGTCAACATCATCGTCAACCTTTTCGATGATGGCGCCTAAACTTCTGAGCTTAACCTCGAACTCTTCATAGCCTCTTTCGATATACTCAACCTGTTCAACTACACTGTATCCGTCGGCAACAAGTCCTGCGATAACAAGTGCGGCTCCGGCTCTTAAGTCGGGAGAACAGATGGAAGCACCTGTGAGTTTTTCAACTCCGGTGATAATAGCGACATTGCCTTCAACCCGGATATCAGCTCCCATACGTGAAAGCTCATCGACATATTTAAATCTGTTATCAAAAATATTCTCGGTTACTGTACTGGTACCGCGGCTGAGTGCCAGGAGTGCGGTCATCTGCGGCTGCATATCGGTAGGGAAACCGGGATATGCAAAGGTCTTTATCTGGGCACTTGAAAGTCTGTTCTTTGCCACAACACGGATGGAGTCATCATTTTCGATAACTTCGGCACCGATTTCAGAAAGCTTGGCTGAGATAGCCTCCATATGCTTGGGAATAATGTTCTTGATCAGGACATCGCCGCGTGTAGCAGCAGCTGCCAACATGAAGGTACCAGCCTCAATCTGGTCGGGTATGATTGAATAAGTGCTGCCGTGAAGCTTTTCCACGCCTCTGATCTTGATAACATCGGTACCGGCACCCTTGATATTTGCTCCCATACTGTTAAGGAAGTTGGCAACATCAACGATGTGAGGCTCCTTGGCTACATTCTCAAGGATGGTAAGTCCGGGTGAGAGTGAAGCGGCAAGCATGACATTGATGGTAGCACCTACTGATACGATATCAAAGAAGATGTGGCTGCCCTTGAGAGAGTCTGCCTCAGCGGAGAGAATACCTCCGTAAGTGATCTCTACTTTTGCTCCGAGCTGTTTAAAGCCCTTTATATGCTGTTCAACAGGACGGCTTCCGATATTACATCCACCGGGAAGCGGAACCTGTGCTCTTTTATATTTCCCGAGAAGTGCTCCTAACAGATAATAGGAACCTCTCATTTTTCTCATGTTTTCATTGTCGACTACCGATGAACACATGGAGCCGACGATCTTGACAGTATGTCTGTCAACTCTGTCTACTATAGCGCCCATTTCCTTGATGGCATCAAGGAGGACGTTTATATCCCAAACATCGGGAAGGTTTTCAATCGTAACCATCTCATCCGACATGATGGATGCAGCTACGATACCAAGTGCTGCGTTCTTTGCTCCGTTTATAACAACATCTCCGGCGAGTGATTTACCGCCATGAATTATATATTTGCTCATTACAGGTATAATGCCTTTTTGGAACAGGCATAATCCTTTCTTGATTATATTTAACCCTTATTATAACCTTTTGTAACATTTTTGTAAACTATTTTTTTGAAAATTTTTTATTTTTTCTTCAAAAAGCCTTTGACAAACTACATTTATCAAGTATAATTAACTTAAAATATACTTTTAATTGCTTTACTATTGAGTGCGAATGGATTCGTATTATCAGGGGACTACCCTGATAGAAACATGGAGAGAGTATGGATACTAAGAGAATCAGGTTAAGCGATGCAACAGCCGGTATGCTGGTAGCTGAGGATGTGGTAAATGATGTGGGTCAGCTTATTTTCCCTGCTGAAGCGCGTCTTACAGACAAGGCCATAGCCAGGATGCAGTTTCATTCGATACATTACCTTAGGATTTATCTGGAGGATGAAGGAGAACATAAGGAAGAATCCGATGTGGACGACCTTTCTTATTTTGAAAAACTGCGTGAATCAGAGGAGTTTAATGATTTTAACGAGCAGTTCAGTAATGTTGCCCTTACCTTTGAACAGGAAATGATGAGAGTTTTGAAAGAGGGCGGAGATACGGACAGTCAGTCACTTTCAAACGGAGTAAAGAAAATCCTCTCTTCCTGCCGTTCGGGCATACAGGTATTTGACCTGCTTCACTGTACGAGAAGTTATGATGAGGTAGTCTTTGCACATTCGCTCAATGTTGCTATAATCAGTGCGGTGCTTGGCGGATGGCTTGGTTTTTCCATGGAAGACATAGATATGCTTATCCAGTGCGGTATTTACCATGATATCGGAAAGCTTGCGGTACCCAAGGAGATACTTGAGAAGCCGGGAGCACTGACACCGGATGAATACGCAGTCATGAGGACTCATACTACTCTTGGCTACGGGATATTAAAGGATATGAACCTTGACCGCAGGGTTAAGCTTGCTGCCATGATGCATCATGAGAGATGTGACGGTACGGGGTATCCGCTGGGAGTAAAGGAAAATCAGATAGAGAGGCTGACAAAGGTTATTGCCATAGCTGATGTTTATGAAGCTATGACTGCACCAAGAAAGTACAGAAAAGCCAGATGTCCTTTTGAGGCTATAAAGATGTTTGAATCGAGTGGACTGGCTCTTTTTGATACAAAGTATCTTATGACATTCATCGAACACATGGCAAGCTGTTATATGGGCTACCGTGTGCGCTTAAATGACGGAACTATCGGTACCATAGTGTATATGAATAAACAGGATAATACCAAACCGATGATTCAGGTAGGCTCACAGTACATCGATCTGTTCCGTAATCCTAAAGTCTATATTGAAGAGATATTATAATTTATACGGAAAATTCGATATCGATCTCGTCCTTAAGACGCTGACCGCCTTTGGACTCTACAAGTTTATTGACATGCAAAAAATAGGACTCGCCCTGGGCATAAGGCTCCTTTGGGCTGACCTCTATAGCTAATGTCTCCGGATTGTATGATATGCTGGTCTTTAAGGGCTTTCCCGATGAGTCCAGTACAGTAAGGTTCTGGTTATTGACCGTTGCGGGGTTCAAAGGTATATTAAAAAATATTTTCCATACAAAGTTACCTGTTTTAAATTTCAAATCCTGTCTGACCTTACTTAGGTAACCGTCAGACACGTTTTTTATTTCAAGATAGCTTGCCATGATATATGCCTCCTGTCAGAATCCACTCTATCTATATATCGGCATATATTTGTAATAAATTAACAGTACATGAAATTTTCTTTTTCAACAGTTTTAAGCCCCGATTTAGTATTATAATAGGCATAAAAAAAGCCATTTCCGGAGTTGCCCGGGAATGGCTTTTTTGAATTTATTTAATCTTTATACCGGAAGCGATGAGCTCTTCCTTGTATTTTTCAACCTGTTTTTCAAGCTCCTCGTCACTTATCAGTGTTATACGGCCGGCAGCATATTCTGCGTCAACCCACTCCTTGATCTTAGCAACTACGGGATGCTTCTTATCTATTGAATCATTTCCGTTCAGCTTGTACCATCTGTTTATCCAGCATGCAATACCTGCGAGACCAGAGGTATTTGTTACCGATACAGCAGCAGGTCTGTTCAGAATCTTATCCGTATCAAAGATATTGTAAATCTCTTCATCCTTTAAAAGACCGTCAGCATGTATTCCGGCACGGGTAAGATTGAAGTGGCTTCCTACAAAAGGAGTCATGGGAGGAAGGTCATAACCGGTCTCGTTTACGATATAATTGGCGAGTTCTGTTATAACTCTGGGATCCATGCCATTAAAGTGACCCTTTAATGAAGCATATTCCATAACCATAGCTTCAACGGGTACGTTACCGGTTCTTTCTCCGATACCGAGTAATGAACAGTTTACGGCACCGCAGCCATACATCCAGGCAGTGGAAGCATTAACTACTCCCTTATAGAAATCGTTATGACCATGCCACTCGAGCATATCACTGGTGAATCCCGCATAATGCTGGAGACCGTAGATGATGCCGGACACACTTCTGGGAAGTGCTACTCCGGGGTAGGGGATACCGTAACCCATTGTATCACATGCACGGATCTTGATCGGGATACCGCTTTCGTCTGAAAGCTTTCTTAATTCGCTTGCAAAGGGGATAACGAATCCGTAAAAGTCTGCTCTGGTTATATCTTCAAAGTGACAGCGGGGACGCAGTCCGTGGCTTAAGCATTCCTTAACGATTCCGAGGTATTTATCAAGCGCCTGGGCACGGGTAAGTCCCATTTTCTTGAAAATATGATAATCGGAACAGCTTACAAGTATACCGGTTTCCTTGATGCCTAAATCCTTGGCAAGCTCGAAATCCTGCTTCGAAGCACGTATCCAGGTAGTGATCTCGGGAAATTCATAGTCGAGAGACATACATTCCTGTAATGCGTCACGATCCTTTTTGGAGTATACGAAAAACTCGGTCTGACGGATCATACCCTTTTTTCCGCCTAAACGATGGAGCATCTTGTAGATATCTACCATCTGCTTGGTAGTGTAAGGGGTACGTGACTGCTGTCCGTCTCTGAATGAGGTATCTGTGATAAAAATATCTTCAGGCATGTTCATGGGAACACGGCGGTAGTTAAACGGGATCTTGGGTACCTCTGTATACGGATAGATGAGACGGAACAGCTCGGGTTCCTCTACATCCTGCAGCTGGTACGAATAAGGATCCTGCTCGAGCAGATTTGTATTGGGATTGATTGATAATTCAGTAGCTTTGGATCTTTGGTCCATAATATATTTACTCCTTTCGTAAAGGATATATGTTAATTAAATATTTTTCAGACAAGTCTTGCAACTCCGGTCTTCTTTGCAGCTTCTGCAACGGCCTTTGCCACAGCCTGGGCTACATTTCTGTCAAGTGCCGAAGGAATGATATACTGGGGAGTAAGCTCGCTCTCAGGGATATAATCTGCTATAGCCTTTGAAGCGGCAATCTTCATCTCGTCATTGATATCGGAGGCCCTTACATCAAGAGCACCTCTGAAGATTCCGGGGAAAGCGAGTACATTGTTGATCTGGTTAGCGAAATCGCTTCTGCCTGTACCTACTACTGCAGCGCCTGCAGCAAGTGCCTCGTCGGGCATGATCTCGGGAGTGGGGTTTGCCATAGGGAACAGGATAGGGTTGGGAGCCATTGAACGTACCATCTCAGGGGTTACAAGTCCGGGACCTGAAATACCGATAAACACATCGGCACCCTTAAGAACATCTGCTAATGTACCCTTTTTCATTTCCTGATTGGTGATCTCGGCCATTTCTTCCTTCTCGGGATTGAGTCCTTCACGTCCCTTGTAGATAGCGCCTTTTCTGTCACAGAGGATTACATTCTTTAATCCCATCTTTATAAGAAGCTTTATGATCGCAATACCTGCAGCACCTGCGCCGCTGGTAACTACCTTCAGGTCTTCAAGCTTTCTTCCTGTGAGCTTCATGGCATTCATCATGGCAGCAAGTACAACTACTGCGGTACCATGCTGGTCGTCATGGAAGATCGGAATATCGCATACCTGCTTTAATCTTCTTTCAATTTCAAAACATCTGGGAGCTGAGATATCCTCTAAGTTAACTCCACCGAATGAACCTGAGATCAGGCTTACGGTTTTTACTATTTCATCAACATCCTTAGACTTTACGCAGAGCGGAATAGCATCAACATCTCCGAAGGATTTGAAAAGTGCACATTTACCCTCCATAACAGGCATACCGGCCTCGGGACCGATATCCCCCAAACCTAAAACTGCTGTACCGTCAGTGATAACAGCTACAAGGTTTGAACGTCTGGTAAGGTCATAACTCTTATTTATATCTTTCTGGATCTCGAGGCAGGGCTGAGCTACGCCGGGAGTATATGCCAGGGAAAGATCGTCTTTTGTTTTTAAGGGTGCGCGGCAGATAACTTCAATCTTGCCATTCCATTCATAGTGCTTTTTTAATGATTCTTCTGCGTAATTCATAAAGGTATGCTCCTTTTCTTATATAATATAATCCAACACATTATATCCCAAAGGAAGAAGATATGCAACTTCTTTCAAAAAAATATTAAAAACTTGTTAGAACCACTTGACAAATATTTTAAAAGGCGCTATTATAATTATACACTTTTCAGATGATTTACAAAATTTTTTCGGTAACTATTTTTAGTTTGTTTTTTTACTTTTTTATCTTTTTATTTCTTTTATTCCTATTTTCAGGAACCTCCCACGAAATCGGAATTTAATATTTGAAGGTTTTATTTTTGTGCCCATTTTTCAGAAATTAAGGAGAATATCCGCTATGAAGCGCGTTTTGGTTATTAGGACGGCTGACAAGGAATTCGGGGAACAGCTGGCTAAAAATTTCAACAGGAGCACTGATCAATTTTTTCAGACATTTGTCTTTTCTGAACCGGAGACTTTTAAAGAATTTGCAAAAACAAACATTATTAATGTATTATTATGCGATGAAGATATATCTTTGGTAGAAGGCGAAGACTTAAGAGCCGACCTGATGATAAACCTGACCGAGGTAAATGCGGCAGGAGAAGAAACGGTTCCGGTCATCTTCAAATATCAGCCTTCGGACAGTATTATGAAACAGATACGATCGTATTACGATGACTTTCTGATGCCGGACCTACCCAAAGAAAAGCCTGATCTTCTTATAAAGAAACTAAGCTGTGTTTGCTCTCCTGTAGGCGGTGCCTACAGTTCCACATTCGCTCTGGCTCTTGCCAGTTATTATTCCCGGACGGGACGCACGATATTCTTAACATTTGATCCTTTCTTCACACTTCCCCATAAAGAAAAGAATACTAAAGAAGGAAATCTGTCGGACCTTTTGTTACTTTTGGATCCGGGAGAAGATATTTCCTATACTAAAGAAAAAATGGTGCAATACATAAGCTCATGTACCGAAAAGCATGGTGATCTTGAAGTCCTTAGCGGGGTTGCATACTGGTTTGAGATCTGTGAGCTGGACGAGAAGATAATGCACAGTATTATAGATGCCATATGCAATACCGGCTATTATCAGAATGCCGTGTTTGATATGGGCATATTTGGCAGATCATGTCTGGAAGCGCTGTATGCATCAAATGTTATTTATGTACCGATTGCCGATACACCGTTAAATAACAGGAAATACAAGGAGTTTAAAAGGCAGTTTGATTTTTCCGGTAATGTTACACTTCTTGAAAAGATAAAGGGGCTTAACATTCCTGAAGATGAGAAACTCAAGGGCGAGTATGATTATTCTGATCTTCTGGAAGGAAAGCTTGGGAAATATATAAGGACACAGAATCTATAAATAAAGGAAGGGGGAACTATCCATATTAGACAAGGATGAAAGAAAACGCCTGACGGGAGAGGTAGTCAGGCGTGTACAGAACAAAGGAATAGCGGATGATGACGAGATTAATGAGATCATCATACAGACTATCATTGAGTATTCAGCCGATCACTATATGTCGCTGGCTGAAAAGAAAAAACTTAGACTACAGATATTTGCATCCATGAGAGGCCTGGATGTCCTGCAGGAGCTGATAAATGATCCGCAGATTACCGAGATTATGGTAAACGGAGCGGATGATATATTTGTTGAGCAGGCAGGCGCTATAACCAAAAGAGATCTGTGCTTTGACACAAGAGAAAAACTGGACGATGTAGTACAAAAAATCGCCGCCGGATCCAACAGGATCATAAACGAGGCCAGCCCTATAGTTGATGCAAGGCTCTCCGACGGCTCACGTGTAAATATGATTCTTCCGCCCATTGCCATTAATGGGCCGGTCGTGACTATCAGAAAATTTCCGCTGGAAACCATGACTATAGAAAAACTAATAGCATACGGATCTATCACAGCTGAAGCAGCGGAATTCTTAAAAAAGCTTGTAATTGCCGGATATAACATATTTGTCTCGGGAGGTACAGGCTCCGGCAAGACAACATTTCTTAATGCATTATCAAATTTTATCCCAACAGATCAAAGAGTCATAACGATAGAAGATTCAGCTGAATTGCAGCTGAGAAAAATACCAAACCTGGTAAGTCTTGAAGTACGTAATGCAAATGTAGAAGGAAAAAACGAAATATCTATCAGAGATCTGATCAAGGCATCCTTAAGAATGCGGCCGGACCGCATCATCGTAGGAGAGGTCAGGGACGCCGCAGCAATCGATATGCTGCAGGCTCTTAATACCGGACATTCGGGTATGTCAACAGGACATGCCAACTCAACCGTTGATATTCTTTCAAGACTTGAAACAATGGTTCTACTGGGGGCGGACATACCGCTTCTGGCAGTGAGACGTCAGATAGCATCAGCCATTGATATCATTATACAGCTTTCCCGTTTCAGGGATAAGAGCAGGAAGGTTGTAGAAATTACAGAGGTTGCCGGCTTTGAAAACAATGAAGTGGTACTTAATCCATGCTTCAGATTTGTTGAGAAAGGTGAAGAAAAGGGACGTGTTATCGGTGAACTTGAGAAAGTCGGAGAAGGACTCAAAAACAGGGAAAAACTTATCAGTGCCGGATTATGAGGAGTATGAGTTCAGCAGGAAGGAAATGGCTGAGGCTGTAATCATTCCCGGAGTTATGATCGTGTTCTTGGCGATACTGTGCTATAACAATATACTTTTTTCGATATTACTCGTCCCATATATACCGTTTTATGTTAAGGAGAGGAGAAAAAAGCTGCGTGAGAAAAGAAGCTGGATGCTTAACATGCAGTTCCGGGATCTGATCAATTGTATAAGTTCCGCTCTTGAATCGGGATATTCCATAGAAAATGCAATAAGAGAAGGATATCTGGATATGAAGCTTTCGTATGATGAAGAGGAACTCATAATGAGAGAGACTCGTATGATCATGGGAAAGCTTGACAATAACAGGACTGTGGAAGAAGTATTTCTGGATTTTGGTGAGAGAAGCGGACTTGAAGATATAAGAAGCTTTGCGGATATATTTGCGACCGCAAAGAGAACTGGAGGTAATCTTATACAGATAATAAAGTCGACCGCGGATGTGATCCACACCAGGGTTGAACTGAAACGAGAGCTTCGTACTGTCATAGCATCAAAGAAGTATGAAGCCGATATTATGAAGCTTATCCCATTCGGACTTCTGATATATCTGAGGCTGTTTTCGCCTGATATGGTGGCAGCCCTGTACGGAAATCTGTTCGGGATAGTATTTATGACAATAATACTGCTGGTTTATCTGCTTTTATGTAAAATATCCGACCATGTAGTGAAAATAGAACTTTGAGGGAGGTATAATGTTTATTTCATTGGTAGTGCTTGGACTGATAGTACTGGGCGTGCTTATCTGCTCTAAGGACAAGGATCCTGTTTTTACGGAACTTGACCCCAAGGAGCATCCGTTAAGAATCCTGTATCCGCTTTCATCTAAACTCTTTGCTTTTGTTAAAAAAACCGGAAAACAGGGAGTATTCGGAGCTGAGGATGTATTAAGAGAAATCTACGTGGATGAAAAGCCGGAGATTTCTCTTAAAAAGCAGGGATGTAAATGCATAGCTTCAGCACTGGCAGTGATAGCCGCTACCGCATTTATCTGCTTCGCTTACACATATTCAAAGGAGAGCCTCCTGATAGACGCTAAATATCTGAGAAGGAATCAGGCAGGCGCAGGATCTAAAAAATATGATTTAATGATCAAAGCTGAGGTTACCGAAAAACTAAGATATACGATCGACGTAAGTGAGCAGAAACTACAGGGTGAGGATTTTGAGAGGCTTAAAACAGAGGCCGCGTATTATTTGGATAAACGGGTTTTGTGTGGAAATAAGTCGGCAGATTGCGTGCGGGATAAAATCGAACTTCCCGGAGAGATACCGGGGACCGGTGTTACGGTAAAATGGGGTGATGATAATTCCTGGTTTGTGGCCGTGGACGGGACATTGAAAAACGAGGAATATTCTGATCCTGTTCCCGTGACCCTGCACGCAGAACTGACTTATTACGAAAATGTCTGGGACTATTATTATGACCTGATCATATATCCTCCCATAATTACGGAAAAGGATATATTCCTTAATGACCTTAAGGAAAAACTGTCGGATATTGACAGTGAAACCCAGACAGAAGAACTGTATGAACTTCCCCTCTCGGTAGATGAGATTGATATAGGCTGGGAAGAAGAGGAAGATAATACGGTACGTAATTTTTTCATTATGGGACTTTTGGCAGCAGGTATAATCCTGCCGGCACTAAAGAAGGATTTAAAAGACAAACAAAAGAAAAGAACGGAACAGATGATGAGGGATTATCCCGATATCATCAGTAAGTTTATTATGCTGATCACAGCAGGAATGACCTGTAGGGCGGCATGGGAAAAGATATGCAGTGATTACAGGAGAAGCATAGAGAGGGAAAAATCAAAGGACGAGGCAGTAAAGACAGGTAAAAAGAAAAAAGCCGGGAACAGACGCTATGCATACGAGGAGATGATCATTTCAAACAATGAGATGCAGCTGGGACTTCCCGAAATAAAGGTATATGAAAGATTCGGCACGCGATGCTCGGTACCTGCTTACAACAGGTTTGGAAATATGCTGGCCAGAAATATCAAAAGAGGAAGTGCCGGTATTATAGAAATCCTGGAGTCAGAGGCTAAGGAAAGCTTCGCCGAGCGCAGGGAAAATGTCAGGAAAAAGGGCGAAGAAACAGGGACGAGGTTACTGATCCCCATGTTCGGTATGCTGATCCTTGTTATAGCGATAGTAGTGGTACCTGCATTTAGTTCGTTTAGTTTTTAACTTAATTTGGAGGAATGACATGGATTATATGGATAATAGAGCAATTGACAATGACATCGAAGAAAATATCGATATCACAGAAGAAAAAAATACTGACAGTTTAAGCCCGGAAAGTACTAAAAACAAAAAATTCGGCTTAAGGAAAGACAACCGTGGCATAGGTGTAGTAGAGATAGTATTGATTTTGGTGGTGCTCATAGCATTAATCATAATATTCAAGGACAAAATAATCGAGATAATAAATGCTGCATTTGAATCAATAAGCGATGGCGCAAGTTCGTTATAAAAAGCGCAAGTTGATGAGGATTATATGGTAAAGAAAAATTCCTGTAACGGAACGATCTGTGTTTTTCTGGCGCTGGTAATATTACTCATAATGTCGCTTGTACTGGTATTCCTGGAATCAGCCAGTCATGCGGCATCGAAAAGCTATGCCCAGATGCTGCTAAAGACCTCGACGGGTTCGGTGCTTGGGGAATATTATGGGCCTCTTTTTGCTGAGTACGGTATTTTAGCCATAGATTCGGGTTTTGATACTAAAAAGAGTGATTCCAAGGAGCTGGAGCGTCGTCTGTTGAGGTACATGGATGATAATGTCTGGGATTATACCTGTGAGGATATCAGGGTTACGGAGATGAAAAAACTTCTCGATGAGAATGGGACTGAGTTTATGTCACAGGCAGCAGAGTATGAAAAGTATGCCGCACCCGAAGATGTACTTGATGAGATTACAAGCCGTCTTAAAAGCCTCGGAGATCAGAAGACCATAACAAAGGTTATGGAAAAGCGCATGGACATAGAGGATGAACTGGCCATAATCGATAAGAAAACTCTGGAGCTCATGAAGCTTATCGACGGTGTTAATCTGACCATGGGAGCTAAAACCTCCTCATTGCTTGGGTATGAGATAGAAGACTGGTTTATAAAAAAGATGTTTGTGGGTGAGAATACCATGACAGGTACCGGTATCAATAACCCTTCGGTCTATGCACGGCTTAAAGACAGGTATGCGGATATAGTGGACTTAAGCTCTACTTACAGATCAGCTTTGTCTTTATATGCCGGGAAGCTAAAGGCTTTAAGCAGTGACATTGATAAGCTTGAAGCTATGCAGACTCAGATTGGTGTATGCAATGAGACTATTAAGGCATTGCAAAAACAGATAGAGAATACTGCTAAAGAGATTGCTGCACTGCAGACAGAACTGGCAAATCTTGAAGAGAATGTGCCCGATGATGATACGGAGCAAAAAGGGAAAGAGGAGTATGAACAGGAAATAGCGGACTTATATGCGGATATAGATGAATTTAATGAACAGATAGCTGAAAATGAGAGACTGATCGCAGATACCACGGATATTATTGAGGAACTGAATGAAAAAATAATGGAGCGGCAATTGGAAATTGGTGAAATTGCAGACAGTCTTAAAAAAGTCTCCGATTATACTTATACCCTGCTTGTTGAGGTGGAGTCAAAGCTTATCAGAGTATGCGATATAGTGGATGAGATAGCAGAAAAACAGGAGAAGATTAAGCCTCTGATAGATGACTTTGAAAGTGTCTTAAGGACCGTAGGACCGGTTTTAAGCGACGATTTTAAACAGGAACTTGAGGAAACCCTGGATTTTATGAAGGCATATGTCGGTTATGGCAATAATAAGGTCACTACAACCGATTTTGATGCTATAAAGAAGACTGCGGAATATGATCTTAATCTGTTAACGGGAATTGATGTTGAAGCATACAGGTTTTCGGGTTCGGATACGTATGAAGAGGTAAACGAAAAACTGGGAAGACTGCCAAAGGATGAAAACATATTTTATGAGTTTAGTTATTCGGGATTTAGCTTCGATTATTCAGAGATACAGGAAAGTGCTTTGGAAAATAAGCTGGTAGCTGAGTTTGAAAACAATGTATCTGACGGGTATCTTTCATTGTTTCTGCCGGATAATGTCAAGCTTTCGGACAATTCGATGCTCTCTGAACTGCTGCCGAGTTTATGGTATGAGGTTGAAGGGGAGGACGAGGAGGATCTGGACGATATTACCGACGGGGCCGATGACAAGGGAGGAGGAGAACTGTTGTCCGATGCAGATGAAGGCTCCGGACTGTCCGACATAGCGGATATGGTATCGGATGGTTTTGAGTCTTTGGGATCAAAGCTTTTATCGTCGATGTATATGAGACATCAGTTTAAGAGCTTTAAAAACAGGAGTGCAGAGGGGGATACCGTACTTGATTACGAGCTTGAATATATCCTTTCGGGATTTGAGACCGATAAAGCAAATTTGTCTGCTGCTGCTACAAAGATAATGCTTTTAAGGCTTGCAATCTGTACGGTATATACTCTGACACAAAAGGACTTAAAGGCACAGGCACAGACGCTGGCAATATCGATCATGGGTTTTACCGGACTGCCTTTTCTGATAACGATAGTAAAATACCTTATTTTGTTTTTGTGGGCAGCAGCCCAGGCTGTGATAGAGACAGCAGCCATCATGAGAGGAAAGAAGGTACCGGTCATTCCCAATTCTGAGAGCTTTTGTCTGACATTGGCCGAGCTTCCGCTTTTTGCCACGCTGGTGGATGAGAAAGCGGATAACTTTGCTGAATCACAGCTTTATCTTGATTATGATGACTATCTGCTGGTGCTGACACTTCTCCAGAGCGAAAAAACAACTGCTGCCAGGGCAATGGATATCATACAGGAAAACATACGATACAAGTATAATGACGATTTTCTGATAAATAATGCCGTAACATCATTCTCCTGTACGGCAACATTTATGGCACCCTATAAGTATACTAATCTGCTGGGACTTTCGGGAGCGGATGCCGTATATGAGATTGAGGTCAGTGACAGGGTGTCATACTGATCATGATTGTGTATTGGTAAGACCGTATCCATTTCGGGTGAAAAGCTGAAAAAATATCATGCTGGAGGTGTTTGTGATTTTTGGAGTATGAGTATATGGAATCGAAATGGATGCGGTCTTGCAGTACCATAAAAATCAAAGCCTCGATAACGATAGAGGCTGCTTTTGCATTTCCGATTTTCTTCTTTGCGTGTATGGCCCTCTGCTATCTCTTTTTGTTTATGAAGGCCGAATATACAATACAGAGAGAACTCTATTATGCTGCAAGGGATATAACGGGCTATGGCGCTGTGATCGAGCCGGTGATAGATCTGAGAGATCAGCTTTGGGGAAAGGCCGAAGAAGGAATATATGGAGAGGATTCCGACAGAAAACAGACAGCAGATATAATACAGGCTCTTACGGCTCTTTTACCAGACAGTAACGGTATAAGCATAAAAAATCTGGTGGACAATGTGGCGGATTCGCTTATTATCGGGTCAGTGGTGGAAGAAAGGATACCCGATAATATTGCAAAGCTGATTGAGGGTGGTACCGGGGGATTAAGTTTTGAAGGATCGGAACTGTTTGACCGGGAAAAATGTCTCAATATAGTCTGCGAATACAGCCTGAAATTACCTCTTGGGCTATTCCCGGATGTAAGCATACCGGTCTCCCATAAGATCAGATTCAGGTATTTTACCGGCACAGAGGTTAAGTCGCTTCTGGTAGAAGTGGTTGAAGATGCTGAAGATGACCAGGGAGAGACGGAAGAAGAGGAACAAGAGTCTGAGGAACAGGTATATATTACGGAAAGTGGCAGAAGATATCACTATATTGATAAATGCCCGGCCTTAAATGTAAAACCCAGAAAAGTAAGCTTTTCAAAAGTGGGCAATGAAAGAAATGACGGAGGAGCAAAGTATTATGCATGTGAATACTGCGCTTTGGGCAAACCTGCACAGGATGACTGCTATATAACGCCTGACGGGGACAGATATCATTTTAACGAGCATTGCCAGGGCATAAAACGAACGATAGAACTGGTTCCGATTTCCAAAGTAGGTAAAAGGACAGAGTGTAAACGCTGCAGCTATGCTAAACCCAACCATGACCGGGAGTGACAAACAATGAGAATGATCATAAAAGCAGTCTATGGGATATACCTGCTGTTAATGTCAGCGAGGGACATAAAATGCAGGGAATTGCCTATAGTAATGCTTGGAGCAGGACTGGTTTTTGTACCGCCGTTTATCCTCACGGATAATAGTGGCGGAGTGCTAAGTTATATATATGGGGCAATACCGGGCATTATATTCCTGATAGTGTCTTACTTAAGCAGGGGACAGATGGGGGCGGCCGATGCATGTGTTTTGATCTGCATGGGATTATGTATAGGGATAGAACCTGTTATCGGAGTTATATCCATATCGCTTCTGGCGATAGCGTTAGTTTCGATGATCATGCTGGTAATGGGGAAGCTGAACAGAAAAAGCACACTGCCATATATTCCTTTTGCCTTGCTGGGATATCTGTTATACATCTTTATAATCTAAGGGAAGGTCATTAGGGAAGATTTGATATGTATAAAGATAAATGTTCATGTCTAAAAGGCTCGTTCACTGTTGAAGCGTGCTTTATAGTACCAATAATAGTCCTGGGGATAATAGCGCTTATCTGGCTGGTGTTTTATCTCAGAAATTCGGTAAAGGCAGAAGCTGATGCTGACTATTTCGTGTTTGTTCTGGAAGCTGATGAGGCATACAAAAAAGGCGGAGAAAGACATGAAGAATACAGCAGTGATTCTAAGGACGCTTTTTATGGGGCTGACAGTGCTAAAACCGTGATTGACAGAAAGGGCAGAAATATAGAAGTAATTCTTGATATAGAACACGGGCTCCCGGAAGAAGGTCTATTGGGATATTTCGTGTCAAAAATCAAATCGATACATATTGAAAGACAAAAGACATGTCCCGATCCTTCAGAGACTGCCAGACTCATAAAAGCAGCCGGAGAACTGACCGGAAGCATAAAACAATTGATGGGAAAGAAGTAACGGACTTAAGGTGTGTAATATGAAACAGATAGTCAGGAACATAGAGAAAAACAAACTGCTGATAAGTGAAAGCGTTGATGAAGCAGGTGTATACAATAAAACAGGTTTCCGGGAAAAGATGCTGGTAAATAACCGTATTGACGGCATACTTGAATTGAGTGTATATGTGACGGATAACAGAAAAACCTATGAATACGATACTACCGGGCTTAATACCCTTGAATCCTTCTGCATACAGAAAAAAACGGATACCCCTGTATTGCGTGAAATACTCAAAGGTATATGCAGGACTGTGATTAACGGTGAGAATTTCATGCTTGAGGATAATGATTTTGTATTAAATCCGGAATACATTTTTCTGGATAAGGACAGTCATCCTTATGTTGCTTATTCTCCCGGGTATGATAAACCGTTAAGTGAACAGATCGGACATCTTGCAGAGTATCTGATGAACCGCATAGACTATCGTGATAAGGATACGGTGTTGCTGACATATACCATATATATGAAATGCCGCGAGGAAAGTTTTTATATCGGTGATCTTCTGGAGTTTTTGGAAAAAGAGAATGATACCTCCGAGGTGAATTGCGGAGAAAACAGGCCTATTGAGCAGATGATAGTCGACAGACAGCCCGATATTTATTCTCAAACTCCCATCTTTGAAGAAAATGAATATCCCGTGAGGGATACATTTGAAAGTGTTACAAAAAGGACAATAAATAAAGAATCGCAAAGAGCGGTATTTAAGCTGATATATCTGCTTCCTGTCGTTTTACCGGCTTTGCTTGTAGCAGCAGGTTATAAACTGGGCCTGATAACTTTAAAAAACGGACGTATTGATCTTGCAAAAGCCGGTGCGATCATTGTACTGGGATGCGGTATAGCCGTATATATCCTGAAAAAGCTGAACCTGACCGCTAAGCCGCAGTCGAATGTTGATGCTGATGAACCTACAGAACTACTATATGGAAAGACAGAGATTGATGATGAAGCGACAGAACTTCTTATTGACAGGTCTTCAGGGGACAGGAAAGAAGAGACATATATGCTTGAATCGGACCGATATCCGTTAATACACATGGATTATTTCCCATTCGGTATCGGAAAAGATAAAGAACACATGGACTATTGCCTGGATTACTCCGGGGTATCCAGACGACATGCTAAAATAGATAAGACTTCATCAGGCATATATATTTCTGATACCGGATCAAAAAACGGCATCTTCGTTAATGGTAAAAGGATATCCCCGGGGATACCCTGCCCGATAGAGCCCGGAGATACTATAGAAATGGGGGTTTGCACTTACACATTAAGAAAAAATATTAGTGGTTAAAATTCTTCCTTGCACAATCTTTTCGGATGTTGTATAATCAATTAGATAGTGGGTTTATAATTTCTAAATTTGACAGCCGGAAAGGCAGGGGCAGATGAAGGTAAATATTTATTATGGCGGAAGAGGTCTGATAGAGGATCCGACGCTGTACGTCATCAACAAAATACAGGATGTCTTAAAAGAGATACGTGTCACTGTAAGCAGATACAATCTGTATGAGCAGAAAAACGGTATCTCCATGCTTCCTAATACCTTCAAGGATGCTGATGCGGTCATACTTGCGGTTAGCATGGAATGGTACGGAGTGGGAGGCCTTATGCAGACCTTCCTTGATTCATGCTGGCTTTATGCCGATAAGCAAAAACTCAAGGACATATATATGTTCCCTATAGTGGTTGCTACGACCAACGGTGAGAGAAGGGCGTTAGAGTATCTGACCGGCGCCTGGGAGCTTTTGGGCGGACGTGTGTGTGAGGGTATCTGCACATATGTTTCAAACCGTATAGAGTTTGAGACCAATCAGGTTTATGCCTCAATACTTGAAAAAAAGGCTGAAGAAATATACAGGATAGTCAGTCATAAGGTTCCTATGCTTCCCAACAGCATAAATGCATGTCATGTTGAGATACCTTCAGCCGGTATAGAACTGACACCTCAGGAGAGCGAACAGCTTTCCGTTTACGTAGCGGATGACAGCTTTGTTAAAAAGCAGAAAGAGGATGTTGAGATGCTTTCCCAGATGTATAAGTCCATCCTGGGGAAGAAGTCACAGTCCGATACCGATGAGGATCTGCCGAAAAAATTTGATAAGGCTTTTAACTCTAAGGAAGCCAATTTTAAAGCTGTCTTTAATATTGTTTTAAGTGATGTAAATAAGACCATAGTACTTGATATAGATAACGGTAAGCTTGTGAGCAGTTATTCGGCTGCATCCAACGCAGATGTTACCGTTACCGCCAATAAGGATGTGGTCGGAAAGATCATAACCGGTAAAACTACCTTCCAGGGTGCCTTTATGTCCGGACTCGTTACGGCAAAGGGGCGCCTTGATCTGATGCGTATGTTTGACCGGGTTTTTGCGTTTTGAAAAGGGTATAATAGATGAGTTATCTCGCTTTATATAGAAAATACAGGCCGCAGACCTTCGATGAAGTCAGGGGACAGGACCATATAGTCACAACCCTGAAAAACCAGATGAAGGCGGGACGAATAGGGCACGCTTATCTGTTCTGCGGGACCAGAGGTACAGGAAAAACCTCTGTGGCAAAGCTTTTCGCGAAGGCTGTTAACTGTGAAAGTCCCGTAGACGGCAGTCCGTGTGGAAAATGCGCGGTGTGCAAGAGCATAGATTCCATGGCATCGATGAATGTTACGGAACTTGATGCGGCATCAAACAACAGTGTTGACAACATAAGGGATATCATTGACAGTTCAAGATATTCGCCTACGGAAGGAAAATATAAGGTTTTTATCATAGACGAAGTGCATATGCTTTCAACAAGCGCATTTAACGCACTTCTGAAGACTTTAGAGGAGCCGCCGGAATACGTCATTTTTATCCTGGCGACCACTGAAGTACATAAAATACCGATTACGATACTGTCAAGATGCCAGAGGTATGATTTTAAGCGTATCACAACGGACATCATTGCGGGATGCCTGTCGGATCTGATGAAATCCGAGGGCATAGATGCCGAAGAAAAGGCTTTGAAATATATAGCCAGGGCGGCTGACGGGTCCATGCGTGATGCGGAGAGTCTGCTTGACCAATGCATTGCATTCTATATCGGACAGGAGCTGACCTATGATAAAGTACTGGAGGTACTTGGATCGGTCGATGTTGAAGTATTTGCCAGACTGCTCAGACTGATAGGAAACGGTGATGTTTCCGGATGCATGAAGATACTGGATGAGGTTATGGTATCGGGCCGTGAGCTTACACAGTTTGTCAGTGATTTTGCCGGCTACATGCGCAACCTGCTTTTAGCCAGGTCGGTGGAGGATCCCTATGAGGTCCTTGAGCTTTCAAAGGAGAACATGGAGCTGGTAATACATGAGGCAAATGTGGCAGATTCAGCTCAGCTTATAAGATATATCAGCATTCTTTCGGAATTGTCCAATAGGATAAGATATGCCACTCAGAAAAGGCTTTTGATAGAGATAGAGCTGATAAAGCTTGCAAAACCACAGATGCAGCGTGATTACGATGCCTTGCTAGACAGGATCCGTGTTTTAGAGGAAAAACTGGAAAACGGTGAATTTACCGTAGTGGACGCCCGACGTGAGGGTGATGACGGCATTTCTGATAATGACAGCAAAGAGGATGAACAGGTTCCCGAGGAGCTTACCAAGGCACTTCCTGAGGACATTGCCAAGGTTGCCGGCAGCTGGAATATGATAACAAATGCCATGAATTCAAAGGATAAGCTGGCATCGACCATGCTTTCCGACGCTGTACCGTTTGAAGAAAACGGCAAGCTGATAATCGGATTGAAAAATCCTCTTGACCTTCAGACTATGAACTTTAAGAAGGAAATAAACGGAGAACCCGGACCGTCCAGAATAGACGTGTTAAAGCAGGTAATCGCTTCGATAACCGGGCTGGATATAGAACTTGAGGCGAGAAACATAGAACAGGGTAAGAGCACAAAGAATATAGATATTAGAAAACGAGTAAAGTTTAACATTGAAAAAATAGACTAGGAGGACTTTAAAAATGGGTAAAAAAGGTGGTTTTGGCGGAGGAATCCCCGGAAACATGAACAATCTTATGAAGCAGGCTCAGCGTATGCAGCGCCAGATGGAAGAGAAGCAGAAGGAGCTTGAAAGCAAGGAGTGGGAGGCTTCAGCAGGTGGAGGAGCCGTTACAGTTAAGGTTTCGGGAAAGAAAGAGCTGACTTCGGTTGTTCTTTCTCCTGAGGTTGTTGATCCTGATGATATTGAGATGCTTCAGGATCTTATCATCGCAGCAGTTAACGAGGCCATGAAAAAGATGGAGGAGGAGCAGGAAGGCGCCCTTAATTCTGTAGCGGGTGGTCTGGGCTCAACACTTGGCGGCTTCGGCTTCTGATAATATTTATGGAATACTATAGTGAAAAAATAAGCAGACTGATCTCCGAATTGGCATCTCTGCCCGGCATAGGTGCCAAATCGGCCCAGCGTCTTGCGTTTTATATGCTGGACTGCCCGAAGGATAAGACGGAAAAACTTATTTCGGTGATCAGGGATGCGAAGGAGAATGTAAAGTACTGTTCTAAGTGCTTTTGTCTTACGGACAAGGAAATCTGTCCGATATGCTCAAATCCCAATAGGGATGCAAAGATTTTAATGGTGGTTGAAAGCACCAAGGATATGGCAGCCTATGAGAGAATAGGCAAGTTTAACGGACGCTACCATGTCTTAAACGGAGTGATCTCACCGATGCTCGGCATCGGTCCTTCTGATATAAAGATAAAAGAACTTTTGCTGCGTTTGCAACAGGAGCCTGTGGAAGAAGTGGTCATAGCGACCAATTCGAGTGTTGAGGGTGAGGCTACAGCCATGTATATCAGTAAGCTCCTTAAGCCTGCTGGGATTAAGGTTAGCCGCATAGCTAACGGCATACCTGTCGGCGGTGACCTGGAGTATATTGATGAAGTAACACTCCTTCGTGCATTGGAAGGGAGAATTATTCTTTAGTAGGGGTCTAAAGGTAATGGAAGAAAATAACATTTTAAACAAGGGCGTCTACATGCTTTATGAGATAAAGGACGATCTTGCAAGAAATATTGAATTAAAGGAAAAGGCGGCAGGTCTGGCGGATAATGAAAAGAAAATGGTCAAACGTCTGGATACAGCCCGTAAGAATCTTGCTTCGGAAATAAACGGTACCATATCCAAACGAAGAGGCGAGATAGAATCCACATTTAACAATCAGCTGAATACCAACAGGACCAGACTGAAAAAGGCGCAGGCTAAACGTACAAGCGCAAAAAACAGCAAGGTTTCTAAGAGGATAGAGGATGAGACCGAGGATTACCGTGAGGAGATCAGAAGTCATAAAGAAGATATCAGATCAATTTTCTCGAGAAATGATATCCCGGCTATCCTAAACAACAGTTATTGCTTTGCAATGTTTATGCCGTCAAGTCTCGGAGATTATGGTGTTATAGGCTTGACAATGCTTTGCGTATTGATCCTGCCCGTGATAATTTATAACCTGCTTTTGCCTGATGCTTTGGCTAAGCCGGTGTTTATGGTGCTGTTATATATCCTGTTTTTGGGAATTTTTGTCGGATTGTATTATTTTATACGCAAAAATGTTTATGTGGCCAAGAAACGTGAAATGAAAGAGGCAAGCCGTTACAGAAATAAGATTGCAGACCTTAAAAGAAGGATTGCCAAGAAAGAACAGAAGATAAGAAAAGATTCTGATGAAAGCGGCTACGAACTTGAGAAGTTTGACACGGAGATCAATGATATCCAGCAGCAGATTGACAGAATAGTTGAAGAAAAGAAAAATGCTCTTAATATTTTTGAAAACCAGACAAAGCGTGACATTTCTAATGATATTAACAGCAGATATGCTCCTGAGATAGAGGCTGATGACAAGGCTTTGGAGCAGACCAGGGAAGAAAAGCATACGGTTGATTCGGAACTGAGTGAACTGACAGTTAAGATATCTAAGAACTATGAGTCGTATCTTGGTAAAGAAGTGCTTTCTGTTAATGTGATCGATTCAATGATCGAGATAATGAACAATGGCAATGCGGAAACAATAGCTGATGCTTTGGATTATTACAAAAAAACTGTGGATAAAGGACTTCAGACGCTGTAAAAAGGGTGATTAGAGTTGGGAAGAACAGGAAATTATAACGATCAAACTGAATATGAAGAGTCCGAGGGGACAAAAAAGCGCAGCCCGGTGGCGCTTATAATACTTATAATTTGTGCACTGGGCAGTATCGGGTTGATAATCTACAAGAATGTGCGTGACAGCAAAGTGTATATCCATGAGGTTATCTCTTCACAGGAGGTTTTGAGTCAGAACAAGTATGTGAGATATGGCGACGGGTATATAAAGTACGATACTGATGGAGCCGAAGCTATAAAAGACGGTGTAGCCATATGGAATATCAGCTTTGATATGAAGAAGCCGATAGTGGATGTGTGCGGAGATTATGCTGCCTTTGCCGATAAAGGAATGCAGTCATTATGCATTACAGACGGACAGGGCGGAAACTTCAGCATTAATGTACCTGAAAAGATAGTTGATGTTTCGGTTGCTGCACAGGGAGTAACCGCTGTCTGGACGGATTCACTGTCAAAGGATCATATTTACGTATACGATATAAACGGAGTAATCCTGCTTGAGATAGAAACCAGTATTGCATCGGATGGATTTCCTCTCTCTATTGATTTGAGTGAGGACGGCAGAAAACTCGTAACTTCTTATATGAAGATAGATGATGAGCTTACTTCATGGGTTACATTTTACAATTTCGGTAATGTAGGCCAGAACTATCCGGGACGTGTGGTTGGCAGTATTTCCTATAAGGGCACGATCATTCCGGAGGTTAAGTTTATTAATAACGAAAGAGTTTGTGCATTCGGGGAAAACGGCTGTATCCTGTACAGGATGAAGGAAACGCCTGTTGAACTGGCTACCCAGGAGGCAAGCAGACTTTCGGCTATCTGCAGTGACGCTGATTCGGTAGTTATGGCTGAGAGCGAAACCGACGGTACCACAAAGTTAACAATCTTTGACACTGACGGTAAATCGAAAAAGACCATAGTTACAGGCATGACATACTCGGGTATGTGTGTTGACGGCGACGAACTTATAGTTTACAACAATTCTTCTTTAATAATATATTATCTGAACGGAACTGAAAAATACAGAACACCTCTTGATGGCGGTATACGAAGCGTTTATCCATCCGGAAAGGATAAATATACTGTTGTAGGAGGAAGCGAGATCAGGTTGCTGCAGCTGGTTAAGGATAAAGCTGATGATGAGGAAGATTAAGAATTATACCGGGAGGTAGATTATGGTTATTAATGCATTTTTGATAATTGTAGCGTTGATTCTTATCGGATGTACTGTACTTGGCGGGATAAAAGGATTTGTACACACAATCTTTACGATGTTTTCCTTATTTATTATAATAATGCTCACGGGTGTACTGAGTCCATACGTTGCGGATTATATAAACGGGCACACGGATGTACCTAAGAGCATTCACAGTAAGGTTGAGGAAAAAATTAATCTCAAGGAAAAGATCAGTTCGGATTCCAGCGCTAACAGAAATGATCTGATAGACAAGATGGATATGCCGGAGCAGCTGAAGGAAGTTATTAAGGAAAAGAGCCAGGCAGCGGGAGATGCATTTTCTGCAACTACCGAGGCAGCTTCAGAGAAGCTTGTTACGGGAATATATGACAGGATTACAGATTTGATCGTTAGTGCGATCGCATATTTGTTTACGTTTGCTGTAGTTGGAGTTATTGTACTTATTGCAGGCATATTGCTGGATATTGTTTCTAAACTTCCGGGTATCAAACAGGCAAATGCGATACTTGGTGTAATAGTAGGTTTCGTTCAGGGCTATCTTGCAGTTTCTGTAGTATATATAGCTGCTGTTGCCTTTGCTGCTACTGAACTGGGTGCCAGCGTGATATCTCAGGTGGCCGAGAGTGAAATCCTGACATGGTTCTATAATCATAATATAGTAGTAGATATTGTATTCGGTATGTTAAAATAATCGGTATAAATAGAAGTTGCACATATTAATAAAGGAAACTTAAAGCGATATGTAACTGCCGGTTTAGCAAAATGTGAAATAATATACGGTCAATCTGAATAAAAGAATAATTGAAAAAACATCAGGATGCCTTATTTTACGGGCATCCTGATTGGTTTCTTATAATGTATTTTTATAGATAAAAAGAGCATATAAAAATATTTTAAAAAAGATTAAAAAAAATATAAAAAAAG
>JAEEGG010004779.1_pt1 | contig 32665 bp, 27 predicted proteins | sample 9134161 | NCBI WGS metagenome assembly JAEEGG01 (sample SAMN16246543, study PRJNA631951) | gut metagenome | biome: gut microbiome; feature: rumen; material: CR-attached | host: Bos | place: Iran: Karaj | collected 2018-10 | reverse complement strand
TGCCGCTGGCGAGACGGAGCATGCCCTCGATTGTCATCTCGGGAATGGTGTCTTCTACCTCTGGGATGGAATCATTGATTTTGGGCGTGTTGACCAGTTCCGAATTGGAAATTTCGGGAGCCTCGCTGTTGCTGCAACAGACGAACCAGGGTAGCATGCAGACGATAAAAAAGAGGATTTTTTTCATGATTCCTTCCTTACCCGGTCCCTTTGGTTAAATATATGAAAAAACCTTCTGAATTTCAGTTATAATTGCGAATTCTAAGGCTTTTCTTGTATTACCTCGACGGTGAGCTTGTTGAATGCGAGTTTTCCGCCTTCGCGAAGTTCCAGCGCTGCGCGGAAGGTGGTTTCGTTCTTCTTGAATGGTTCGAGAACGGGTGTGAACTTGTTTTTGAGTAGGCCCTCGACTTCTTCGTCGCTGAATTTGCGCTGGTAGAACACTTGCGGGATGCCGTAGCCACATTGCGGGTTCATGCAGATGTAGGCCGCATGGGATGTTTCGGTGCCGTCCTGGTTTACTGTGCCACTGCGGAAGCGGAGCTGGTCACCACATACGGGGCAGGGAAGGTCCCTGTGTTGGAACTCGAATACGGTGCGGCCCTTGTCGGCCCCTTCGCCCCACTTGAGAGTGGCTGCGAATTCGGTGCCCTTCTTGCTCTTGAATTTCTGGATGAGCGGAGTGCGACCGTTTTTGAAAAGTTCTGCAATTTCTTTGGCAGTCAGTGTGTGGCCCGCAATGGTCTTGAATAATGTGAAGTTGCAAGGTTCGCCGGATTCCCCGGCCCCGGTGCAGAATATCGCATTCTTGTTCTCTTCAAGCAAGTTGCCGCACAGCGGGCACTTGTAATCCGTCTTTTGCCCGTGGAACTTGCCGTCGCTCTCGAAGGCGAAATTGATATTGAAATCCTTGTCGAGCGTGAGCTTGGCCGAGAATTCGGAGCCCTTCTTGCTCTTGAAACCGGAAAGCGGACCGACGGTTTCGCCGGCGAGGAGCGCCTTGACTTCGGAGTGGGCGAGCATCTTGCCTGCCACGGTGTGCCCGAACTTGAAGCCGCATTCGGCGTTCGGGCACACGTAGCCCCACGGGGCTACTTCGAGCGCGCCACCGCATTTGGGGCAATTCAACTTTTCGGTCACGGTCTCGCGCTCGAACTGGCAGGCATAGCGGGCATGAAGGTCCGCAAAGAGCTGCTTCACATACTCCACGATGCCGTCACGGAACTCCACCGGGGTGAGCGTCCCTTTTTCGACCTGCGAGAGCTTGTATTCCCATTCGCCGGTCATCTCGGGAGATTTGACCTTCTCGTCCATCAGGGCGATGACTTCGCGCCCGCGGGCGGTACTGACCAGGTAATTCTTCTGTGCTTCGATGAAACCGCGCTTCTTGAGCGTTTCGATGATGCCCGCCTGCGTGGCCGGAGTGCCGAGCCCGCGGTCCTTCATGGCTTCGGCGAGTTCCTCGTTCTCGATTTGCTTGCCGGCAGTCTTCATCGCGGCAAGGAGTGTCGCTTCGGTGTAGTACTTTGGCTTGCTCTTCTTTTTCTTCTGCAGTTCCACGCTGTCGAAGGGGGAAGTGTCGCCCACGCTCCATTCCGGGAAGGTATCGACCAGGTTCGTGATTTCGTCGCCGTCGCCCTTGCTCTCGGCGGCCTCGGCTTCGCCTTTCTTTCCTTTCGTCTTTCGTCTATCGTCTTTCGTCTCTTTTACCAGCGCACGGAAACCCAAGTCCTCATTGCGCTTGAGCTTCAGGCGGAATAAAGTCGGGACTGGATCCTTCGCGGCTTCGCCACTCAGGATGACGCCCTCTATCGTCTTTCGTCTATCGTCTTTCGTCTCAACAATCACTTCCATTTCGCTCCATACGTACGGCTTCAGCCAAGCCTGTACAAAGCGTTCCTTCGCCAAGTCGTAAATCTTCTGCTCCATTTCGGGCAACCCGTTCGGGGTTTCGCCGGTCGGGATGATGGCGAAGTGGTCGGTCACCTTGCTCGAGTTGATGAAGACGAAGTTCTCGCTTTCGTTGCGCATCACGCCCTTCTGTTCGGGGCTGGCGAGCCTCTGGGCGAGCGCGTAGGCTTCCTGCTTCATGGTGTCGGGCAGGTACTGCGAGTCGGTACGCGGGTAGGTGAGGAGTTTCTTTTCGTAGAGGTTCTGCGCGCAGTCCAACACCTGCTGGGCGCTGAACTTGAAACGCTTGTTGCCTTCTTTCTGCAGTTCCGTGAGGTCGAAGGGCTTTTGCGGGAACTGCTTCTTCTGCTGCGTGTCGATCTTTGCGATGGTCGCCGGTGCGGGCGGCTTGCAGCGCTCCACGACCGCGTTCGCCTCCGCCTCTTTCTCGAAGACGGCGACTTTCAGGCCTTCGGATTGTGCGGACTTGTCATTGCGAGGGGGCGTGTCCCCCGAAGCAATCTCCGGTTTCACTAGCTGTGCTTGAAAGCCTTTCCACGTCCCCACGACGCTGTAGTAGTACAGTTCCTTGAACTGCTCCACCAGGGTATCGCGTTCCACGACCAGGTTGAGTGTCGGGGTCTGCACACGCCCTACCGAAATCATCTTCCCGCGGCCCGCCGTAAGCGTGTAGGCGCGTGTCGCATTGAGGCCCACCATCCAGTCGGCCCGTTGGCGCAGGCGGGCGGCATAGCTCAGGTTCACGCGCTGGGTGGCGTCTTCCAGGTTCTTCCAGGCCTTGTCCAAATCCTTGGCCACGTAGCTGTTCACCCACAGGCGCTTGATTTGCTTCTGCTTGAAGGCGGGCGTGTAGTCGAGCACCAGGTCGAAAATCAGGTTTCCCTCGCGGCCGGCATCCGCGCCGTTCACGAGCACGTCGGCCTTTTCCATCATCTGGCGTACCACGTTCAGCTGCTTCTTGGTGCTCTCGATTTCCATCAGGCGGAACTTTTCGGGCAAAAGCGGCAGGTTCGAGAGCCTCCAGCCTCCTTCGAAACCGGGGTAGGCGTCGAGCGGTGCAAGCGTAATCAAGTGGCCCACGCACCAGGTAATGCAGTGGTTCTTGCCGATAAGGCAGCCGTCGCCCTGCGTAAATTTCTCGCCCTCGATGCGCTCGAGCATCGGGCGGTAGTGCTGGTTTGCCACGGAGGGCTTTTCGGCAACGAGGAGTATCACGCTTTAAAGGTAAAAAATAAGGGGAGCGGGTGCTAAAATTATTCTTGCGTAAACAATTGTTTAAACATGTCCGGAGTTTTTTGTAAAAACAAATATTACAATGACTAAGCGTCTTTTTGCGAGAATTTCGATTACATTTGTCCATAGCAGCGTAGGGACCTCGGGTCGAGCGCCGCAAAAGTCCACTGTCACCCCGGCAGTGGATTTTTGTTTATACCCCGCATTTTGGCCGACTCTTGCCAAAGTCCGGGCAGATTGTTAGATTTGGCTATATGAACAAGATTTTGGATCTACGACTTATTAACCTACTAGGATGCGCTTCTGGGGCGCGTGCCGGTTTTTAAGTTATAGGTTCAAGACGTTTTTAGAGTTTTTAACCAAGGATTTAAACCATAAGGCCCGCTCCAATGAGGATGCGGGCTTCTTTTTATGGTCAAATTGCTATTTTTAGGTCAAAAAAAGAGCTTGCCGCCTTATTGGACGGGCAAGGAGATAAAAAATGAACGAGAATAACGCAAGACAACCCTTCTTTTACGACGTCACGCTGCGTGACGGCAACCAGGCGCTCCCGAAGCCCTGGAACAATGCTCAGAAAAAAGATGTTTACCTGCAACTGCTGAAACTCGGCGTGCAGGGTGCCGAAGTCGGTTTCCCGGCTTCGAGCGAGATGGACTTTGAGTCTTGCAAGGAATTGGCGCAACTCACCGCGAAGATGGCCGAAGAAGGCGACGAGGTGGCAAAGCGCGTCGTGGTTTCCGGTTTGGCCCGCTGCGTGGAAAGCGATATCCAGCGTTGCTGGGAGGCCGTGCAGTTTGCCCCGCATCCGCGTATCCATACCTTCCTCGCCACAAGCCCGCTCTCCATGGAGCATGTGCTGCACCTGACCCCCGAACAGGTCAAGGAAAAGGCCGTCAAGTGCGTGACGCTCGCAAAGTCGCTCGTGGGTAGCAAGGGCGACGTGGAATTCAGCGCCGAGCACTTTGGCGACTGCCTCGAGAACATGGATTTTGTCATTGACGTGCTGAAGGCCGTAGTCGAAGCCGGTGCGACGACCATCAACCTGCCGAACACGGTGGAACGTTACCGCCCCTCGCTGTACGTGAACCAGATCAAGCAGGTGTACGAGGCTTTGCCTAAGAACATCACGATTTCGGTGCACTGCCACAACGACCTGGGCATGGCGACTGCCGCCACCGTCGAAAGCTTCTTCGTGGGTGCGACCCAGCTGGAAGTCGCGCTGAACGGCCTGGGCGAACGCTGCGGCAATACGAATTTTTACGAAGTCGCGGTCGCGCTGCACAACTCCGGCGTAGAGACTGGCCTGCACATGGAACGCATCTACGAAACGGCCATCTTGATTTCACAGTGGTCGGGTATCGGCATTTACTCCCGCGCCCCGCTGATCGGCGCCGAGGCCATTGTGCACCGTAGCGGCATCCACCAGGATGGCGCCTCCAAGACGAAGGACATGAAGAAGGGCGCCTATCGCCCGATCGACTACTCCATCATCGGCCGCCACCAGAACGACGCCCTGAGCTTCACGAGCCAGAGCGGCCGCACCGCCGTGTACGAGATTATCACGAAGTTCGGCTACAAGATGACGCTTGCCGAAGCCGCCGAACTGCAGCCGGTGTTGAAGGCCTGCAGCGAAAAGGAAGGCGAACTCAGTGCCGAGCGCGTGCTGGACGTGTTCCGCGAGCAGCGCGTGAACGTGAACGGACGCTTGGTGTTCAACAACATCGAGGTCATTCCCGACGAGAACCGCTTTATCTTCCACTTCAAGAAGGATGGCGAGGCGCTGGTGAAATCCGTGACGGCAGAAGGCCCCATCGAGGCTGCTCTCATGCTCATGCGCGAAATCGGCATGCCGGTCGAACTCGTGAAGTACCGCCAGCTCGTGGTGCCCGAGAAGGACAAGTTGTGGGCTGGCCGTGGCCTCAGCCGTATCGTGCTGAAGGCGAACGGAACCGAGGTCGAAGGCCGCGGTGTCTCTAGCGATACGCTCAAGGCGAACATGCGCGCCCTCTTCGGCGGCGTGAACTTGTTGTACAAGAAACCCTAAGGTCCCTGAGCCAGCCGAAGGGCCGTGACAATCAATTAAGGAAGCCCGTATGCTCGAACAACTGAAACGCCCCTTCAAAAGGCATTACGACAAATACCGTGCCAAGGCGGACGGTTTTGTCGGGCCTATCAAGGATTCGGCGTCTAAGTTGTTTGCAATGATTCCGAAAATGGAGGCGTTCGCCGGTTCCGAAGATTTGGCCGGTGAAGCCGATGCAGAAGCCGCTGGCGATGTTGGCGCTCAAAAGGGCCTGAAGGCGAAACTCAAGAACTTCAAGCAGTCGCTCAAGGGCCTTTCCGACTTCCAGAAACTGATACTCCTGACGATTGCCGTCGTGCTCCCCGCAGGAATCATTATCTCCATTGTGCTGGCAGGGCTCATTCGCCGGAAAAAGTAATGCCTGCCGTGGTGGGTTGATTTTGGAGGATGCAAGTGGATATGGAATTAAATTCGAAAAAATTGAAGCAATTTTTTGCCTACGTCTTGGCACTAGCACTCGCTATCATGATTGTCGCATGTGGCGGCGAGGATTCGTCGAATCCAAGTGATTCAAACAATGTAGTTGGGTCGAGCGACAGTGGCCAAGAGGGCGGTAGCAAGGTTGGTTCCGTTTGCGGTTTTAAAAAGTCCGACAATGTGTGGAAGTTTTCTTATTCTACATCGAACATTTCAGAAGAATATTCCTGGATTGATGAATCTACGGTGGAATTCAAGGAGTTCATGAATGCCTACCACATGGACGAGGACGATACGACCTATACGGATGTGGATCGCGATGAGTTCTTTGACCGCATTATGGAGCGCTGCCTCGATATGAACGACTTGCAGGAAGAATCCAGTAGCAGTAAGGATTCTACCGAATCAATCTCTGCTGATGAGGCCGCGGCTTCGAATGGTAGGGAATCTTATGATGATACTGAAGCATCTTGTTCGTCAATGGCGTCAAGCTCGAGTAATGAATCGATTGTTTTGAGTTCTTCAAGTGAAAGCGGCTATTTTACTTTTATTAGCCCAATGTCAAGTAGCGAGTTTCGCTTCAGTTCTAGTTCTATTCCTGTAGCAAAACCTTGCAAGACGGATACCGCAGATAACTGCGAATACGGCTCGCTGATTGATGAACGAGATGGTCAAACCTATAAGACTGTCAAAATTGGTAGTCAATGGTGGATGGCAGAAAACTTGAATTACGCTGATAGTAGTTTGGGAATTGTGGGATTATCACAATGTGTAAGCAACTCGGCAGATAGTTGTAAAAAATATGGCCGTTATTATAGTTGGATGATCGCTGTGGACACTCCTGCGGTTTTTTCGACAAATGCGAAAGATTGCGGTTACAACTTTACTTGTAAATTAAAAATTCCTGCAAGAGGAATCTGCCCTGAAGGTTGGCATATTCCGTCGAGCACAGAATGGCAGCATCTCTTTACGGCAATGGGAAAATCTCAAAATGCAATGCTTGCGAAAGGGTTTGAAGAATTTCCCAATGCAACGGATTCCTATGGTTTTTCGGCTCTCCCTATTGGTGGTTACTTTACCAATAATTTTAGTTTTGTTGGCACAAAAGTTCTTTTTTGGACGTCAACGGAATATTCTATTAGCCGATCTCTGTATTGGATAATTACCAATGAAATTTGTGGTACAACTGATGATTATTCTAAGTATAATTGGTTCTCAGTTCGTTGTATCAAGGACGAGGATTGATGCTCTCTTCCCGCTTGCCTAAAGACCTTTCTCCGTCTCCGTTCTTTGCCGAACTGGAACGTGCGAAGGCCAATGTGCTTGCGGAATGTGCCGGTGCCAATACACTCCCGTTTATCGACATGACGGTGAGTAGCCCGGTGAAGGCTGGCTTGCCGATTGACTTGGATGCGGCTGTGGATGAAGGTCGCGAATCTTTCGGTTGTTGGAATCCGGATGCGGCTGGCTGGAAGTCTGCTCGCGAGGCGGTGGTGGAATATTATCGCGAACGTGGCGGCAATTTTGATGCGGGCCAGATAATCCTTACTGCGAGTACGAGCGAGGCTTATTCCGTCTTGTTCAAGGCGTTCTGCGACCCAGGCGATGTGATTCTGACGCCGATGCCGGGCTACCCGCTGCTTGATACGCTCGCGCAGCTGGAACACCTGGAATGTTTTCCATACTTCCTAAAGCTAAAACGCGAGACATCGAGCCTCGAGCCTCGAACCTCGAGCCTGTCTAATAGGGAGACCACCTCAACTTTGTCAATGCGCCGAGCGCATGACGATCGCGGCTCGGCAATGTCCACGCAGGCGTGTTCGCTGCACTCGCCTTGTACGTCATTGCGAGACCGAAGGTCGAAGCAATCTAAGGAATCTTCCTTCCGCTTTGTCCTGGATTCCGACAGCCTGCTTGCCGCTCCCGAAAAGGCGAAAATCCTGTTGCTTGTCTCGCCGCATAACCCGACGGGCCACTGCATTTCGCGCGAGGAATGGAACGAGGCTGTCCGCTTCTGCGAAGAGAACCACTTGATTCTCGTGGTGGACGAAGTCTTCGGTGATTATGCTTTCTCCGACAAAGTCTCGCGAACCTGGCAGTATGTTTTTAATAAAAATGTCATTGCGAGGAACGAAGCGACGAAGCAATCTCTTTCAAATGCTGTGCAGGAGATTGCTTCGAGTGCTGTGCACTCTCGCAATGACAATTCTGCGAGGGAAAACTCGTGTGACAACGGTCCTAAGTGCCCGATTTTCTGGTTGAACGGCCTGAGCAAAACGGTCGGTTCCCCACAACTCAAGTTGGGCTGGATGGCATTTTACGCTCCCGAGGAGCAGTTTGAGCCCATCCGGGCTGCCCTCGAGTTTGTGGAAGATGCCTATTTGAGCGTTTCTGCCTCGGCCCAGGCTTTGGCTCGCCCCTTGCTTGCCAATTCGGCCGCTTACGAGGCCCGTGTCAAGGAACGTCTGCTTGCCAACTGGAAAACACTCCGTGAGTCATTCCCTTCCAAGTACTGCCCCGAGGTTCTGGGCGGCTGGTATGCGGTTGTCCGCTTGGGGGAGGACGACGAGGAATTGACGCTTCGCCTGCTCCGCGAAAAGCACGTGCTCGTGCAGCCGGGATTCTTCTTCGACTTTGACGAGGACGGCTGGGTGGTGGTGTCGCTGCTGGCGCCTCCAGAGCAATTCCGGGAGGCTGTTTCCCGTATGCAAGTCCTTGACCGGCCGTGATTTCCGGTGTTTTGTCCATTAAATCGTTATAAATTAGTTACGTGAACAGGCGTGATGTTGCTCAACGTCCTATTTATGATTATATTTCAGTAAAATGAATAAATATATTGCAAAAGCGCTTTTTTCCCTTTGTTTGGTCGTTCCCGCGGTTGTCTTTTCACAGGACAATCAATTCCAGTACTTTGACTGCTGGATGGAGAATATCAACAGGATTGACCTGGGTGAACAGATCCGCCTGAAAATCGAACCCAAGAAGTTTGCCGGTTCTACGTGGCTTTGCGGCTGCTATACCGTCCGCGAGAAGGGCGGCTTTGGCTGGCGCGAAGGCGACGGCTCCCCGAAGATTATCAAGGTTTGGGACGAACCCAAGTTCGAACTCTACGGATGCCGCAGCAAGTCCTGTGAAACCAACGGAAGTGGCGAATTTGACAATAATTTGGACCAGTGCGTGAATTACCTGAACGGTAGTGCCTTCAGTTTGGCTCTTTTTGCCGAGGGTGAAAAGCTCAACAAGGTCATCGCGCAGAAATTCCCGGACGACGGCAGCCTGACCGATTTCGGCAAGTATTTCATGGAACGCCTGTCCCGTGCTGCTTCGATCCCGTGCTTTTTCCAGTACCACGAACGTCCCGATGCACCGAAACTGTCTGACTGGGGCGAAAATGGCCTCAAGGGCGTGTTCAGCATCTCCGGTGTGCCGCACGGTCTCGTGCCCGATGCCATCGGCCGCTTTACCGACTATAGCGATGTCCGTTGCAAGGACGGTAACGTCTGGACTGGATTCCTTACCAACGGTTATGTAGAAAACGTCATGTCCGTGGACTCCGCCGGCCGCTTCCACGGGACGGCCACGAATTACGGAAACGATCCGCGCTACCCGGATAGGCAGGGCCCTGAGTACGGCAAAGTGCTCTGGTCTGCAGAGTACAGGCACGGCAACAGGGAAGGTATTGCCAAGTTCTACCGCTATGGCGCTATCGATAACGCCGGCAAGGAATCCGACGTACAGTCTAGGGGTGGTACGGACTACTATTTCAAGCACTTGGAAGTCCCGTACCGCAGTGGCAAGATCAACGGCACGGTGAACATGTTCTCCGACAAGGGCATGTTGATGGCCAAGATCCCCTTCAGGAACAACTCCCTGGAAGGCCGTATTACCGTCCTGTATCCGTTTGACAAGAAGACGACTTCCATCAACTATAAGAACGGTGTGCTGAACGGCCCGAACGATTTTGGTTATTTCTTCTCGAACTACCGTAACGGCAAGGTCGACGGCAAGAAGATCGAGTTCAAGGTTACCGAGAAATGCTACGACTGGATTCCGCTGAACGCCATCGACGGGACCGAGCCGGGCAGGAGCAATCGCGTTTGTCGCGCCGATGTGCAGGGCAAGCAGAAGTTCCGCTGGGGTACCTACAAGAACGGCGAACTTCAGGGCTTGGTGGAATGTGCCAACGGCGTGCAGGGTACCGAAGAAATCGACTGCGACCATCCGTATTAGTGGCGTAGATGGCTGAATTTTTTACCAAGTCGAAAATGGAAGACCTCAAGCATGAGGCCGAACAGCTCTCCATTTGCGTGGAGCATTTCCTCTACGCTTCGGAGCACGTGCCCGAGTGGGACTGGAAAACCCGTGGCTTCTACGACAACTGCATCGAGAAGTGCAACGGCCGTCTCAAGGGCATCCATTTCTTGATGGAGAACATCCGCAGAGGGAAGGGGGCCGAGCGGATGGATCCCGATACCGGCGAAGAAATTGTCGACGATTAGGATTTTGGCCGGCTCGTTTTTTGCTATATTTGCGCAGCAACCTATAATTGCCTGGATAGTTCAGTTGGATAGAACGGGTCCCTCCTAAGGATCAAACTCGCGTTCGAATCGCGATCCGGGTATTTCATTGCTCAAGGGCCTGGCGGAAATGCCGGGCCCTTGCTGTTTTTCAGGCCAGGGTCTTGTTTATCATGTTGTCGCAGATTTCGGCGACCATGCGCTCGTGAGTGCAGACTTCTGCCGAGACGCCGTCGATATGTCCGGTGGTGTAGAAAGATGTGCAGGAGCATTCGTGCATGCTGCAGCGGTGCCGGATGTCGCAGTCCTCGCATTCCTGCTTGTCGCGTTCCAGGAAGGCGTGCAGTTCGGCGCAGGCAATCTCGTCGAACCCGGTAAAGACGTTGCCCTGCTTGTAGGGTGCGTTTTCTTTGGAGGTGATAAAGCGGGAGCAGGGGTATATGTTCCCGTTGGTCGCGATGCCGAGGTTGCCGCTATAAACATGGCAGGAGTAGTTCCTGTATCTTTTCCCGGAAAGCAAGAGCTTTACTTTGTCCTGGATTGTGCCGAGGTAGAACCTGTCACCGTTCTTGCGACATTCGACCCAGTACTGGGCCATTTCTCGGTATTGTTGGGCGAGTCGTTCGAAGTCTTCTCCGGTCCACTTCCCGTCGAAATCTACGCTGGTCGTCATGCTCCGGAATCCCTGCGAATGCAGCCACTTGATGCTCTCGGCGACGGTATCGATGTGCGCCCGCGTGATGGTGCTGAGGGCGGTCGCCTTGAGCTCCACGAATCGCGGGATGTTTTTTTCGATGGCCTTGAAACTGCCGGTGTCGTTGACCGTGCGGCGCGCGATGTCCTGGTGGTGCCCGGGTCCGTCAAGCGAAAGGAAGATGGTGAATTTTTCCTTTTCGCACAAGTCGAAGAATTCATCGTCGAACAGGGTGCCGTTCGTATTGATCGTGAATTGCAGATGGAAGTCCTTGCCGACGGTTCCCTTGTCGATGGCTTCGGCGACAAGGGCCTTGGCGAACCCTACGGCGTGGTAGATGGCGTCTCTGCGCAGGAGCGGCTCCCCGCCGAAAAAAGAGACTATCAGGAGGTTCTGCCCGAAGGAGTGCGTGCGTTCGAGGCCGACGCGGATGGCCTGCTCAAGGGTTGCGTTGTCCATGACCGCATGTCGTGCGGCCTGCGTGTCTTTGTAATAGCAGTAGGTGCAGCGCAGGTTGCACTGCTCTGTAAGGCAGAGGATTAGGTTCATGCCTCGATGTCGTCACGCTCGAAGGTGGTGACCATGCTTGCGCCCCCGCTACAATTGATGAGGTCGTCACAGATGTGGAAAGAGGAGCCTGTCTGGGGCGTTGTCCCCCAGTCGCTTGAACTGCCCCAGGGATTGTGCGAGGAACTGGATTCTGGATCGCTTGCGGATGCGGGCCCACCGTCGGAACTTGCCGGGGCGTCTGCGGAACAGGATGGCTGGGCGGCATCGCTTGTAGAATCGGCCGCGGAGGTTGCGCTTGCAGGATCTGCTGCGGACGTGGCTTCAGGATCGGTGGCGGAACTTTCCGGGCCGGCAGCGCTTGCGGGGCCTGCGGAAGAACTGCTCGCTTCTGCAATGGAAGAAAGGGCTTCCATGACCTCGCTGCTGATGGGCGTGTGACTCAGGGGAATTTCGACGCCGCTGCTGGAACTGCTCTGTTCCGTTTGCGCCGTGCTCGAAGATTCGGTGGCCGAATCGCCTTCGGTCTCGTTGTTGACCGAAGTTGGCTGGGGATCTTCGGAAGATGATTTCGGTGCCGGGTCGGAATTGGCCGAGGTACTGTCGTCGCAGGCGTTCAGCGTCAAGGCTCCTGCCATGCCGAGTGTCGCTGCAATGGCGCTCCTGGCCGCCAATGAAATGGATTTGATTCCTGAGATTTTTTTCTTTTCGATTTTCATTTTCTTTTCCTGCGGTCTTTTAAACTTCTATGTCCGTCTTCTCGAATGTGATGACCATGCTCATTCCCGAGCCTGGCAGGAATGTGGAAGTTGAAGATGTGGGGCAGATGATTATTTGGGTCTCGTAAAGTACGGAATCTCCCGGTGCATGGCCTTGGCATGGGTTGGGGGTGTATGGGCCCCAGCCGTTGTAGCTGGACGAACTTGCTGGTGTGCTGCTTGACGATGGCACGACAGACGAACTGGCGGGTTGCGGTATGCTGCTGGAAAATTCGGACGCAGCCGCCGAAGTGTCGGGCTTGGCTGTGGTACTGCTGGATTCCGCGGCGGCCGATAGAGCCTCCATCACCGAACTGCTGATGGGTTCGTGGCTTAGCGGAATGTCGACCACCTGGCTAGAACTGCTTTGCTGCGTTTCGGTCTGTTCGGAGTTGTTCTGCGTCGCTTCTTTCTGTTCCGAACTGCTTTGCTGAGCGCCTGTTTGCTCGGCGCTGTCCTGCTTCGTTTCTGCAGGGGCTGAAGAGTCGGAGGCTGCCTTGACGCTGCTTGAACTGGGCTGGGACTCTTCGGAAGATGAGGCTGGCGTCGGATCGGAATTGGCCGATGAACTGTCGTCACAGGCGTTCAGCGTAAATGCTGCCATCATGCCGAGTGACGCGGCAAGTGCGCTCTTGGCGGCGATGGAGAACTGCTTTGTTCCTGTGATTTTTTTCTTTTCGATTTTCATTTTTCAGCCTTCCGGAGTTTTTCGGGAATATTTCTAGGTCTCGATGTCGTCGCGTTCGAAGGTGGTGACCATGCTGCCCATCGCTCCGCCGATGCCATCGGGGCAGAGGTACACATTGCCGCCAATGTCTACGGAAGAGCCTCTAGGAAGCCCGTCGCACGCGTCGTAGATGTCCCAGATGGAGGGTTGGCTGGACGAACTTGCTGGATTGACGGATTCGCTCGAGGATTCCGGTTGTACGGCTTCGCTTGAAGATTCCGGGGTTGCCTCCGAACTCGTGGGGCCGGATTCGGAACTTGTTGTCGAGTTGGCTGTGCTAGCTGGGGTAGGGACTGCGGAGGAACTGTTTGCCTCTGCGGCTGCCGATAGCGCTTCCATGACGGAACTGCTGATAGGCTCGTGGCTCAGGGGAATGTCAACAATCTTGCTGGAACTGGTTGTCGGAGATTGCTGCTGGCTGGATGTCTCGGATACTTGTTCCGGGCTCGAACTGGCTGGCGTTTGTTCTTGGCTCGTTGCATCGGAGGCGCTTTCACTGCTTGATGGTGTTGCCTCGTCGATGCTGCTGGTGGGAACTGTGGCGTCGCTGGATTCCGGGCCGGTTGTCTGGTTCGAGTTGTCGTCGGATGCCGATGCGCTGTCGTCGCAGGCGCTTAGCGAGAATGCTGCCGCCATACCGAGAACGGTGGCGATGGCGCTCTTTTTGGCGAACGAAACGATTGTGCTGTCCTTGACTTTCTTTTTTTCGATTTTCATGGCAACCCCCGATATATAAGTAAAATAAATGTTTTTACGAAATTTCGCTATAAAAAAAGAGTATATGCCCCAAAAAGTGTTGAGAACAACAACAACAAAGAGGCTAGGGCACAACCCTAGCCTCTTTATATGATACAACTCAAAGCTCGTAGCTCAGAGCTCAAAACTCATTGCTCATAGCTCACTGCTCATAGCTCACAGCTACTACGTCTTGTCTTCGCCGCGGAGCATGATGACCTTGCCCGTGCGGATGTATTCAACGATTTCGAACTTCTGCAACAGGCTCTTGAGTGTGTCGACCTTCATGCTGTTTCCGGTAATCTGGATAATCATGGAGGTGGCGGTCATGTCCACGGTATTGGCGTGGAAATGGTCGCACAGCTGCAGGATTTCGGTACGCTGGTCGGGAGTGCAACGCACCTTGATGAGTGCGAGTTCCTTCTCGACGGCGTCCGTGCCGGTATGGTCTTTCGCCTGCACCACGTCAACGAGCTTCTCGAGCTGCTTGATGATCTGCATCAGGATCTCGGGATTGCCGTGGGCGATGATGTTCATGCGGCTGAAGTTCGGGTCGAGCGTGGGGGAGACGACGAGGGAGTCGATGTTGTAGCCACGGCGGGAGAATACGAGCGCGATACGCACGAGCACGCCCGGGCGGTTCGCCACCAACAAACTGATAGAATGAGCGATATCTTTTATCATGGTAATGTCCTCCTATTAGGTCGATCCCGTGGGCTTTTCGAGTTTTGCCTTGGGCGCTTCCGTAAGCATGGCGGTAAGCGGTGCGCCTGCCGGAATCATCGGGAACACGTTGTCTTCCTTTTCGCATTCGCAGTGGATGAGAATCGGGCCGTCCTTGTATTCGAGCGCCTTCTGGATGACGCGTTCGGCATCGGCGGCACGCTTGATGCGAAGACCCGGGATGCCGTAGGCTTCGGCGAGCTTCACGAAGTCGGGGTTACCCATCATGTCGACGCTGGAGTAGCGGTGATCGTAGAAGAGTTCCTGCCACTGGCGCACCATGCCGAGATACTTGTTGTCCATCACGAAAATCTTGATGGGAAGCTTGTGGATGGCCGCGGTCGCGAGTTCCGCTTCGGTCATTTGGAAACCACCGTCACCGCTGAAGCTCAAAACCGGCCAACCGGTCTCGTTGCCGAATGCGGCGCCGATAGCGGCGGGGAAGCCGAAGCCCATCGTGCCTGCGCCGCCACTGGAGTGGAGCTGGCGAGGATAGTTTATATGGAAGAACTGGGCGACCCACATCTGGTGCTGGCCCACGTCGGTCGTGACGATGGCCTTGCCGTCGGTGAGCTTGCTTGCAGTCGCGATTACGTGCTGCATGCGGAGGCCGCCCTGCTTGGGGTAGGTGAGCGGGAAGCGCTTCTTCCAGGTCTGGCAAGTCTTGACCCAGTCGGCGGTGTCGAGCTTGTGCACCATCGGGAGGAGCTGTTCCAAAACGAGTTTCGCGTCGCCGCACATGAACACGTCCGGCTGCAACACCTTGCCTTCTTCGGCGGGGTCGATGTCGATGTGCATCTTGATGGCGTCTTTGCAGAACACTTCGAGTTTGCCGGTAATGCGGTCGTCCCAGCGGCTGCCGATGGAGAGAATCAGGTCGCAGTCGAGTACGGCCTTGTTGGCGTACACGGTGCCGTGCATGCCGAGCATGCCGAGCGAAAGTTCGTGGTCGTCGGGGAAGGTGCCGAGGCCGAGCATGGTGCAGCACACCGGGGCATTCAGCTTCTCGGCGAGTTCGCGCACTTGGCGGCTAGCGCCGGAAATCATGGCGCCGTGGCCCACGAGCAAAAGCGGCTTCTTGGAATTCTTGAGGTATTCGGCGGCCTTCTCGACACTTTCGGTAGAGGCGTACGTCGGAATCTTGTAGCCGGGCAGGTCCATCTGGTCGGTGAACGGGGCGGTGCAGGGGCCTGCGGTCACGTCCTTCGGAAGGTCAATGAGCACGGGACCCGGACGGCCGCTGCGCGCGATGTGGAAGGCTTCCTTCATGATGCGCGGGAGGTCGTTGGAATCCTTCACCAGGTAAGAATGCTTGACGGCAGCGAAAGTCATGCCGCTCGTGTCGCATTCCTGGAAGGCGTCCTTGCCGAGGTTCGGGGTCGTCGTCTGGGCGGCGAGCACCACGATGGGGCTAGAATCCATGAGGGCGGTGTAGATGCCGGTAAAGGTATTGGTGGCACCCGGACCGGAAGTCACGAGGGCGACGCCGACCTTGCCGGTCTGGCGGGCGTAGCCGTCGGCCATGTGGGTTGCACCCTGTTCGTGGCGGCTAAGAACTACTTTAATATTGGAATCGAGAATTGCGTCGAACATCGGGATGGCGGATCCACCGGGATAGCCGAAAATAGTGTCGATGCCTTCGCGTTTGAGGCATTCGATAATCACTTCGGCGCCACTTAAGGTCTTATTTGCCATAGTTTTTCCTGTTTTATTGTGTTGCTTTAAATTGTTTTATGCTGAAAATATAGAACATCTGCCCCCCTGTGGCAACGGGTTGTTCCGAAAATAGTGAAAAAAGTTTTTGATTTTTTGAAAAATTGATTTTTGAATTTTGATTTTTTATTGATGTTTGACTGTTTTTGTTTAATTTTTACGACTGTTTTAAATTTTATTGTTGTAAAGTGCGCTGTTTTTGTTGCATTTTACGTGCTGTTATTGGTTTGGTTGTTAAAAATTGTGTTCTTTTTTGTATGAAGTTGTGTTTGTTTTAAAAAGTATGGTGGAAAAGTTTGAAATTATGTTGGCTTTTTGACAAAAGTGAAGACGAAGCTTTCTGCTGGAAGTGAAAATTTTCAATAAAAATGTTTTTTTGAGGACAAAAAATGCGTTTTGAACGTCTATATAGGCGTGTTCACTTTTTAAAAGGGGTATCTATGCACGATCTTTTGCCTTGCAAAAATGCAGAAATATTGAAACCGCGTGAAAAAATCGAAAAATTGGGTGCGTCCGCACTTTCGACAGAGGAATTGTTGGCCTTGATTCTGGGTTGCGGGAACCGGGATTGCGATGTTTTCGAACTTTCCAGGCGTATTGCCGAATATCTTTCGAATGTGGCTAGCGTTCCTTCGCTTTCCAATTTGCGGAAAATCCACGGGCTGGGCCGGGCAAAGTCGACGCAGGTGCTTGCCTGCCTAGAATTGTCCAGTCGCTATATCCTGAGTGACAAGGTCATTGCGGTCCGCACTCCGGAGGACCTTCTTGGGAGGTTGTCCTTCCTTAAGTTCGAACAGCAGGAACACCTTGTCGCGATCTCGTTGAATGCGGCAAACAAGATTATCAACGTGAAGGAATTGACGACGGGCCTTGTGAACCAGACGCCCGTCCACCCCAGGGAGGCCTTTTCGGATGCGGTGAAGAATATGGCGGTTTCGATCGTTTTCGCCCACAACCACCCCTCGGGGTCGACCGTTCCTAGCGATGAGGACCTGGCTATTACGCGGGTGCTTTGTGCTGCGGGGAGGGTCCTGCAGATTCCCGTTTTGGACCATATTATAATAGGAAAGTCGGGTTATACGAGCATTCGGCGCTTCCAACCCGAGATTTTTGTCTGATTTATGGAACTTTTGTCTATGAAAAATGGACCTTTTTTGTAAAAAAAAGAAAAGAATGAAAATAAAAAGACTATATTTTGCTTAGCAATTTATCGGGAGAACCTTATTTTCAAGGTTTTTTCACACTTAAGGAGACGCTATGAAAAAAGTAGCAATGGGAATTGCTCTGGCTCTGGCTGCTTCGGCTGCCTTCGCTACGCATCCCCAAACTATTAACAAGACGGGCTTTGTCGGTGTCAACAAGACGCAGTCTGCCCAGTCGTTGGGTCACTCGAAGCTGGCATTCTATGCTTTGATGGACGCTACCAATGATATTTCTCATCTTAAAAAAGATGGCTTGAACGAGCTTTATTTCGGAAAAGACGAGAAGGGCGATGGCTACCAGAAGATGGCAGCGATGCGTGGTGGTCCTATCAAGGATGACTATATCGCATTGAGCACCCAGCTCGGTATCGGTATCGGTATTTGGCATTATTTTGACTTGGGTCTTGGCCTTCCGGTTTATTATGACAAATTCCACGTGACTAACGAGTGGTATAGTGAACACGGCAAGTATGATGGTCACGACTATGAAGAAGGTGGCCAGAAAGGTGATGTCCCGAGCACCGACGTCGGTTACATCGGTAACCTGCATGGCGACTTGAAGGCTCGCTTCCCGCTTCCTGACGACCAGCCGTTCGACATCGCTGTGTTCGGCCAGGTTGAAGTGGCTACGGTCAACACGGACAAGGACGGTATCTGGATCCGTGACGCCTCCTACATTGATACGAAGACGGGTCAGGCTCAGGCCTACGGTACTCGTAGCACCTTCCTCAAGGGCGGTATGGCTATCACTGCCGACTTCGGCAAGCTTGACGAAGGTGACGGCGTTCCGCTCGTGTTCCACGTGAACGGCGGTTATCGCTACTCTACGGATGACAAATACATGTCCTATCCGTTCATGAGTGCCGCTGCGGAATTCTACTTCATGGACTTCCTCTCCATCTTCGCGGAATACTACTGGGACATCCAGCTGGATGACTTCACCTATTCCGATCGCAATGGCAACAAGATGAATACCTCCTTCGATATGAAGGAACTCACCGGTGCTTTCGTCTTCCACCTGCCTGTCGGTCTCGACATCCACATTGGTGGTACCTACTTCCTTGGCGACAAGGATAAGATGACGAGAGTCTATGCCATGGAAAACAACAAGCATATTCTCGAATACACCACCCGCGTCAACCCGGAATACAAGGTTTACGGCGGTCTTACCTGGAGCGGCTTCTTGCTTGCTCAGGACCGTGACGGTGACGGCGTTCTCGACAAGGACGACAAGTGCCCGGATGACTTTGGCCACCGCCTGAACCAGGGCTGCCCGCTCGGCAATCCTGATGCTGACGAAGATGGCGTTTGCGACGCTTGGGTTGCTGAACGCGGCCTGCTGGCTGACTTCGCCGATGTTTGCGAAGGCGTTGACCAGTGCCCGAACGAAGCTGGCGAAGGCGACGATGGTTGCCCGCTTGACGATCCGGACCCGGATAAGGACGGCGTCTGCGATGCTTGGGTGACCCAGAAGAAGCTCCTCAAGAAGTTCAAGGGTATTTGTAAGGGTATCGACCAGTGCCCGAACGAAGCAGGTCCGGATGGCAACAACGGTTGCCCGGAAGACAATGCTGACCCGGATAAGGACGGTCTCTGCTCTCCGTGGGTGACCGACAAGAACAAGCTCGACCAGTATGCCGACGTCTGTAAGGGCTACGACATGTGTCCGGCCGAAGCGGGTCCGTCTGGCAACAAGGGTTGTCCGTGGGATGATCCGGACTCCGACGGTGACGGTCTCTGCGACGAATGGGTGACCCAGAAGAGAATGGGCTACTACTTCGAAAATGCTGCAACGCTCAATGATCCGTACATCACCAAGACCTGTAAGGGTCTCGACAAGTGCCCGCTCGAATTCGGTCCGGCCACTAACGATGGCTGCCCGCTCGGCAACCCGGATACCGACAAGGATAGCCTCTGCGATCCGTGGGTCAAGGAGAAGGGAATGCTCGACCAGTACGAAGGCATCTGTAAGGATGTTGACAAGTGCCCGAACGAACCGGGCCCGGCATGGGCTCAGGGCTGCCCGATGGATAATCCGGACCCGGATGCCGACAGCCTCTGCTCTCCGTGGGTGATTGAAAAGAACATGACTGAACAGTTCAAGGATGTTTGCCATGGTAGCGACCGCTGCCCGAGCGAAGCCGGTCCTGAATGGAACAAGGGTTGTCCGTTCGACGACGATCCGGACCCGGATAAGGATGGTGTCTGCTCTGAATGGGTCTCCACCAAGAAGCTCCAGAAGCAGTTCGCTGATGTCTGTACCGGCATCGACCGCTGCCCGGATGAACCGGGTGACGATGGCCACGGATGTCCGAAGAAGGCTGCCGAAAAGCTTGACGGTGTTACCTTCAAGTCCGGTAAGGCAACTCTCGAATCCAACGCCAAGAACATCCTGAAGGGTGTGGCTAAGAAGCTCGTTGAAGACGACAGCTATAAGGAACTCGAAATCGTCATCCAGGGTCACACCGATAACGTCGGTAAGGAAGCCTCCAACCAGAAGCTCTCCGAAAACCGCGCTAAGGAAGTGATGAAGACCTTGACGAAGTTCGGTGTCGACAAGAAGCGCATCAAGGCTATCGGTCTTGGCTCTACTTGCCCGGTCGACGACAACAACACGTCTGATGGCCGCGAACAGAACCGTCGTATCGAAATGCACTTCGTCACTCCGGATAATGACGGTATGAAGTGTGAATCGAACTTCACTCCGTAGTAGCGAATAATCGAAGGGACTCGTTCCCTTTCGATTCTCCTTAGAAATTTCAAGACTTCCGGTTAATCACCGGGAGTCTTTTTTATTTTTTGAATATGACCAAACTAGATGAAATATTGAATGAATTGGGCGCCACAAACCACGCCCTGGTAGAGAAACTTCCCGCTAACCTGAACCACAAGATGGTGCAGAAGGCGAGGCTCGGCAAGAAACCCGTACCCAAGCACACGCAGAACCTGATATTGCAGGCGCTGAACATGCTCTTGCGCGAGAAAGCCGTTGCTGAAGACAAAGACGTGAAACAGTACAAACGAGAGGAAGTGTTTGGGCAATGAGCGATGAGCGATGAGCGGTGAGGTATGAGTATAGTTTCTGTAGTTTTACTACTCACCGCTGACGGCTCAATGCTCGCTGCTACTCACCACCAACCACTGCCTACTGTTTACTTTTTTATTAAATTAAAATCATGCGACAATATCTCGACCTCCTCCAAGACATTATTGACAATGGGGTGGACCGTTCCGACCGTACCGGCACGGGCACGCGCTCCGTTTTTGGCCGCCAGACCCGCTTCGACCTTTCGAAGGGCTTCCCGTGTCTCACGACCAAGAAGCTTCACTTGCGTTCCATCATCCACGAACTGCTGTGGTTCCTGATGGGCGACACGAACATCAAGTACCTGCACGACAACAAGGTGACCATTTGGGACGAATGGGCCGACGAGAACGGCGACCTGGGGCCAGTCTATGGTCACCAGTGGCGCAGCTGGCCGACTCCCGATGGCGGGCACATCGACCAAATCCAGAACTTGATCAACAGCCTCAAGAACAACCCGGATTCGCGCCGCCACCTCGTGTGTGCGTGGAACGTGGCCGAGGTCGACAAGATGGCCTTGCCGCCTTGCCACTGCCTGTTCCAGTTCTATGTGGGCGGCGTGGGTGCTAGCGGCAAGCGCAAGCTCAGCTGCCAGCTTTACCAGCGCAGTGCCGACATGTTCCTCGGCGTGCCGTTCAACATCGCCTCGTACTCGCTGTTGACGATGATGCTTGCCCAGGTGTGCGGCTACGAAGCAGGCGAGTTCGTCCATACCTTCGGTGACCTGCACCTGTACAGCAACCACTTTGACCAGGCGCGCGAACAGCTTTCCCGCGAACCGCGTAAGCTCCCGACGATGAAGATGAATCCTGATGTGAAGGACCTTTTTGAATTCAAGTTCGAGGACTTCGAGCTCGTCGATTACGACCCGTGGCCGACGATCAAGGCCCCGATCGCGGTATAGGAGGCTCGAGGCTCGAGAATAGAGACTTGAAATTAGAGGCTAGTGAAAAGAATCACGCACTTCGTGCGTCAATATAAGACGGCGAAGCCGTGATATTTCTCCCTAGCCCCTAGATCCTAGATTCTAGCCCCTAACCACCAACCACTGTCTACTTCCTACTGTCTACTTCCAACTATGCAACTCTCCGCTATTGTCGCAATTTCTAGAAACAACGTGATTGGCCGTGACGGGCACCTCCCGTGGCATCTTTCTGCCGACCTCAAGCGCTTTAAGGCCATTACGACTGGACATTCCATAATCCTCGGTCGCAAGAACTACGACGACATCGGACGCCCGTTGCCGAACCGCACGAACTACGTGCTCACGCGGAATACGGCGTTCGAGGCTCCGGGGTGCATCGTGTGCGGGAGCCTCGAACAGGCCTTGGACAAGGCCCGCGCCGCCGGGGAAACGGAGTGCTTCATCATCGGCGGCGCCGCCGTATACCGCGAGGCCATGCCGTTGGTGAAAAAGCTTTATGTGACGCGGGTGCTTGCCGACGTGGCTGGCGACGTGTTCTTCCCCGATTGGGGCGAGGGTTGGCGCTTGTTGAGCGAGGAAACCTTCGGCGAAGACGAGAAAAACGATTTCGCAACGCAGTTCCAAATTTGGGAGCGCTCGCTATAATGGATTAGGCGCTACGATGGTTCGGTCTCGCAAGATATTCTTTGTGGTTGTGGCGGTCGCCTTCGTGCTGCTCTTCCTATCGTTCTTTGCGAACCTTAGCAAACGTGGCCTGGACTTCGATATTATTCGCTTTGACGAAGGGTGGACCGTCGTTAGTGGTGGCGATTCTCTCAAGTTCGTCAACATCTCTGATTTCAAGGTGCCGTCGGACGTGAAAATCGGGGACACCCTGGTCTACAAGAAACATTTGAATATTGATGTGTTGCCGCTGTCTACGCTGCAGTTCAGGGCGTTCTATTCTGTCATTACTGTTTATCTCGATGACGAGATTATCTACCAGTACGGGCAGGACCTTTACCAGCGGGGTGACATGGTCGGGAGCGGGGTTCACTTCGTGAATCTGCCCAAGAACGTGGATCGGCGCATGATTACTATTGAACAGGTGGTTACGGAGACCGGTGCTGCCCAAACTTCTACGTCGGTCAATATCTTGAGCAACAACGTGGTCTCGGATTATTTTTCGCGGCATGCCTTGTCCGCCGGCATCGGCATGTTCCTTGCCCTTTTCGGCGCCATCTCCATTTTTGTCGGTTTGCTGGCCTTGGCCTATTCGCGTTCGTTCTACCGTCTTGTCTTGATTGGCGTGATTTCCTCTCTGATGGGTGCATGGACAATGTGCAACATGAAAGTCATCCAGATGTTCTCGATGGACTTCGCGTTCAATACCGGCCTGGAATATGTTTCCCTGTTCCTGCTTCCGATACCCATGTGCCTTTTGCTTGTCAGCATGCGTCGCGGGCGCCTCGCTCGTTGGAAATTGAATGGGGTTAAGTTGTTCTTGGCTGTAGCTGTGCTGTTCTTCGTTGTCTCGACGGTTTCGCATGTGCTGAATTTTGCTCATTACCCGTGTTTCTTGACTTTTTATCATTTGTATGTTATTGCCCTGGTTCTTTACGTCTTTGCGTCGAAAATATTGCAGGAGCGTATGGTCGGTTTACAGGAACGCATCCTTGTCTATGGTATTGCCATCTTCTTTGCATTTGCGATTGTAGATTTGGTCCGCTTCCAAATGCAGTGGAATTTTGCCTTGTTCGACAGCAATGTGAATGTCACGCTTTTGCCGGTAGGAACCCTTATTTTCATTATATTCTTGATGGCGAGCTACTTTATTTATCTGTACGACGTGGTCATGGACAAGACAGAAAAGGAAATGCTCAAGCAGCTTGCGTTCAGGGATTCGCTTACGGGGCTTTATAACCGTGCCAAGTGCGAACGTATTTTCGAAGTTCTCGATATGCGGGATTGCTGTTACGCAATCGTGAGTATAGACATGAACGGTTTGAAGAAGGTGAACGACACGTACGGGCATAGTGTCGGTGACGAACTGCTTATAAACTTTGCCGATGTGTTCAAGAAGGCGTTTGCCGGTGTTGGAACGACTATCCGCATGGGGGGTGATGAATTTTTGGCTATAGTCCGTGACGAACATCTTTCCGAACTTCCCGATGCCCTGAAAAATCTGGAAAGCCTCGAAAGGGAATTTGTGACGAACCTGCCTGTGGACCTCGATGCGGCTTATGGCTACTGCGTGCACGAACTGGGCGACTCGACCAAGGCCCTGGAAATTTACAAGCTTGCCGACAGCAAGATGTACGAGATGAAGGTCGAGTCAAAGAAAGAACGTAAGGATTGACGCTTCGCCATCCAAGGAAATTGACGTAGAGGGTGTTGCCTTTTTGGCTTTTTTTTGTATAGATTTGTAGACATGATTGAGTTCAATATTTTTTATAAGTTGATCGCTGCGCTGGGTATCGGCTTCATTATCGGTATGCAGCGCGAGCATTCGTATTTTGACGCGTCGGACCGGCATCCGGCGGGTGTTCGCACTTTTTCGATGATTGGTCTTTGTGGGGCTCTTGCGATTTTTTTCTGTGAACTGATGCACTCGGTGGCTCCGTTTGTTACGGGGCTTGTCGTTATCGGAGTGCTTTTGGCTGCATCGCATGTGGCGTTCGGCTTGAGTCACAAGGAAGAAACGGCGGGGATTACGACGAGCGTCGCTTTGCTGTTGGTGTATTTGCTGGGCGGTATGTGCTGGTACAACCGGCTGCTGGAAGCTTGCGTCGGCATGGTTGTTTTGCTGTTGCTGCTTAATTCCAAGAAGCAACTGCATGACTTCGCGAACCGGCTTTCGGCCGAGGACATCATCGCTACGGTGAAGTTTGCCGTGATTACCTTGATGGTGCTCCCGTTCCTGCCGAACCAGGCGTACGGTCCTCCTGGCCTTGAGGTTCTGAATCCGCATTCGATTTGGCTTTTTGTCGTGTTCATCAGTGGCATCGGCTTCGTGAGCTATATCCTTATCAAGCTGATCGGTCCGGGCAAGGGAATTTGGCTGACCGGCCTTTTTGGCGGTCTTGCAAGCAGTACGGCGCTTACGCTAAACATGGTGGGCCGCAGCCGCGACAACGAAAGTTTCGCTGATGACTTTACCATGGGTATTGTTCTCAGCTGGGCCGTGATGTATGCTCGTCTGTACGGCATCTGCATATTCCTCGTGCCGAGTCTTGCTGGCCCATTGGCCGTTCCGCTGTTGGTGCCCGTGGCCCCGAGCCTTGGCTATGCGCTATTCCTGAAATTCAAGTCCAGGTCTCACGCCGAGAAAAGTTCCAATTTCAGCAATCCGTTCAGGCTCCTGCCGGCAATCAAGTTCGGTCTCGTTTTTACGGTCGTGATGTTTGTCGCGAATGCCGCCCGTGTGTATTTGGGTAACGGTGCCCTTATCGGTTGCAGCTTCTTGGGCGGCGCCGCCGAGATGGATGCGGTGGCGTTCTCGCTAATCGACATGAGCATGAAGGCGAGTATCGAGAATCGCGAACTGATCCTTTCTCTTCTGTTTGCAAGTCTTGCGAACACTTTGGCGAAGGGTGGACTGGTGTTCTTCCTGGGCGCAAAGCCCATGCGCAGACTCATCGTTCCGGCGGTTCTCGCCATCTGTGCGGTGACTGCCGTGCTTATTGGTTTCTATTTCTAGTTTTTCGAGGGCTGATTCACATGTCTGAAAAAATGAATTACGCTTTGACGATTGCCGGTTTTGATGGAAGTGCTGGTGCTGGAATCTTGGCCGACATCAAGACCATGGCTCATTTTGGGGTCTATGCCCAGGCTGTGTGTACTGCGCTCACGGAGCAGAACGAAGACGAATTTGTTGCGCCGGGATGGGTCATCTGGGAACGAATCGAAGCCCAACTTGAGACCCTGTTTAAGAAGCATACCTTCAATTTCGTGAAGATCGGCTTGGTGGAAAAGGCCAAGGTGCTCGGCCGTATTATCGACTTTATTCGGAGCCGCTCACCCGAAGCCTTTATTATCTGGGACCCGATTGCCAGCGCTAGCGCCGGGTTCCATTTCTTGCGGGCGGCGGAGCAGGACAACTTTATGCCCCTGATGAAAAAGATTGACCTTGTTACCCCGAACCGCGACGAGTTCGGTTTCTTGGGACTGGGACTTGCTGCATCTCGCGGAAAAATTGAATTGGGCAAGGATTTTGCTTTGCTCCTGAAGGGCGGCCACTCCGAGGATTGCGATGCGGTCGATATCCTTTGGGATCGTGACGGCAATCAGCACAAGTTCGTAAGTCCGCGTCTTGAGGGTGTCGAAAAACACGGCACCGGTTGCACGCTTTCTTCTGCGATACTCGCTAATTTGGCTTTGGGCAAGAGCCTCCCGGAAGCATGTCGGGCTGCAAAGGCTTTCATGGATAAAATGCTTCAGTCAGGTGAAGGGCGCTTGATGGGCTTTGTCTAGTTTTTCTTGGCGTCCTTCTTTTCGTCCTTTTTCGGCTCGTCCTTCTTCGTATCTTTCTTGGAATCGTCTTTTTTCGGTTCTTCTTTCTTGGACTCGTCCTTCTTGGCGTCCTTCTTTTCGTCTTTTTTAGGCTCGTCCTTTTTCGTTTCAGCCTTCTTCGAATCGTCCTTCTTGGACTCTTCCTTTTTAGCCTCATCCTTCTTGGCTTCTTCTTTTTTGGACTCGGCCTTGGATTCCGACTTCACGGAGTCTTTCTTGGCTGTATTGGCGGAATCTTTCGCAGCGCTTTCGATGACTTCCTGCGTCTTGGAACTGGCCTGCTTCAGGAATTTTTGCAGGTCGACGACGGATTCCATCTTCTTTTCTTCGCTGATGGATCGTATGGGAACGTAGTAGGCGGAGTCTGCAGCGGTGAGCGTGTCAACGCCAATAAGTTCAAATTTGGAATAAAGCAGGGCGGCCCATTCGCGGAGCCAGTTCTTGCGTGATTCTCGGTTGATGTACCATGTGTTGGCGTCGTAAAGGTAGTGGTGGATGTCCGTGGTGAGGAATACGGGGCTTTCTCCAGCAAGCGTCTTGAACAGGTTGGAAACCCTGTTGGTCGCAGCGGCTGTCGTGAGCAGCAGGACAGTATCGGCTTTGCGGTTCTTGAGCCAGGGAATGATCGTGTAGGCCTCGCTGATGGTGGAAGGATCGTCATGCGGGGCGAGGAAAAGGGCTGCGCTGTCGATGCTTGAATGGCGCAAGAAATCGTCGGAGTAGAATTCCGCATTGCTCCGGTCTCGGAGAACCCTGCGTCCCATGATAAGTACGGAGTCCACTTTTCCTTGTGCGACAAGTTCTGCCGCGAAGTCGTTCCGTTCCATGTCGGCGGACTGCCCGTCCAGAATGACAACCCACTTCACGTGGTTGAATTCGTCATCGTTGACCAACCATTGACCGCTCTTGGTGAAGACGATGTAAAGCGCGATGATGGCGAGGATGATCGTCGATACCGCGATGATGCAAGCCTTCTTGATCAGCTTGGCGTAGTTCTTTTTTTTCTTGTTTAATAATACCTTTGACACGTCTTTCCCCTTTTCCTAATTTGTTCGTGACTCCAAATCAATGGAGTACAGACAGGCGTTTTCGCCGTCGGAATAATATTTTTTCCGCGTGCCGAAAAGCGTAAATCCGTTCTTTTCGTAAAACTTGCGTGCGGTGCTGTTGCCTTCGCGGACTTCGAGAAAGCAACGGTCCTTGTCCTTTGGACTCAGGCGTGAAAGCCCTGCATCCAGGAGGGCCTTGCCCAAGCCCTTGTGCTGGCAGTTGCGGCTTACGGCGATGCTCAAGAGTTCCGAGTCCGGACCCAGCAGGTGGAAAACCGCATACCCGTTGACGAGTGACGTGCCTTGGTCCGCTTCGTAGACAACGCAAAGCGCGTAGTTGGCGCGCAGTTCCGCTGCGAACTGGGACTCGTTCCAGTCCTGGAAAGCCAGCTCTTGCTGGATTTCGAGTACCCGGGGCAGGTCGCTTTCTTTCATTTCGCGGATAGGCATAACAAGGGCTCGGCTGATTACGCTTTCAGTTTTTCGAAATATGAAGGTTGTATGTAGTTCGCTTCTTGGATAAGCGTCGGCTTGACGGTGTTGAACAGCGGGGCCCACTGGTTCAGCGGTTTTCCCGTATCGGGGGTGATGCTGGCGCCGATCTTCTCGAATTCGGCATTGAGTTCTGCATCGGCCATGGCAGCTTCGTCTGCAACGATATGCATTACCTTTTTCGTATCCAGAGCCTGGATGACTTCCGCCGTCTCAATGAACTTTTCGGTGCTGTCCAGCCGCAGGTACCAGTAGCCGTTGCGTGCCCGGATGACGGTTGCAATGCGGTCGCCTTCTTTTGCCTGGGCGAAACATTCCAGAGCCTGGAGCGTTGTCACGCCGTACAGGTTGCGCTTGCCGCTGAAGCACAGCCCCTGGCAGAACGCGACTCCCGTTCGCAGTCCGCTGAAGGATCCCGGCCCGACGGTGACCATGACCCGCTTGATGTCGTCGAGCGAGGCCCCGGCCCGTTGCAGCAGGGCGTCGAGGTTTGCACTGAGCGATTCGCCCTTGGCTGCCGGATCGATGATTTCTTCGTACAGAGGAGCATCGGTGCCGCTCAAAGTGCTCGTGCTCAGAGCCATTGAAATCCCCTTCCGGGAAGTGTCTACATACAAGTCAAGGTTCATTTCTAACCATCAATTACTAGATCCTAGCCTCTAGTTTCTAGCCCCTATCTTTTGATCGCAATGCTCTTGTCGATAATCAGGTCGATGAGCTGGCTGTAGGTGATGCCGATGCAAGCAGCCTGCTGCGGCAACAGTGACGTGGGCGTCATGCCCGGCAGCGTGTTCGTCTCGATGGCGAACAGTTCGCCGTCCTTCGTGATACGGACGTCGGTGCGGCTGTAGCCTGCACCACCCAAGGCGTAGTGGGCGTTCTTCACGAGTTCCTGAATACGAGCGGTGAGTTCCGGTGCGAATTCCGCAGGAGTCACTTCTTGGCATTCCCCGTTGTACTTGGCCTCGTAGTCGAAGTATTCGCGGGTCGTCATGCGCATTTCGGTGGGCGGAAGGGGCTTTTCTCCTTCGATGTAGCCACAGCTCGCTTCGCCGCCGGCGATGAACTTTTCGCAAAGCAGGCGGTTGGTGTCCTTGAAGAGGTCCTGAACTATCTTACCAGCCTCGTCCATGTCCTTGGCGATGCCAATGCCGATGGAAGAACCGCCCAGCGGGTCCTTGATGACCAGCGGGAAGCCGAGTTCGTCGGCGACACTCACGAGCACGTCTCCGGTAAAGTCGTGCTTCCAGATGACGCGGTAGGGGGGGGTCGGAATTCCGTTTGCGCGGTAGATTTCCTTGGACTTGATTTTATCCATGGCAAGGGCCGATGCGAGGAGCCCGCAGCCCGTGTAGGGAATGCCCCAGTTTTCGAGCATGGCCTGGATGTGGCCGTCTTCGCCCCACTTGCCGTGCAGCGCGAGGAATGCAATGTCGGAATCGGGAAGTTCCGAGAGAGCGGGGGACTTTTTGCAGTTGGCCGCCGATCCTTCGAGACTGTGGAAATAGTTTACTGAGAAATTCGTTTTCTGGTAGGGGGAAAGTTCCCTGGAGGACCAGTGCCAGGTGCCGTCCTTGTCGATCAGGACGGGGTGGATGTTGTACTTTTCGGGATCCATTGCACGCACGACGCCGGTTCCGCTCACGACGGACACGTCGTGTTCCGTGGAAGGGCCGCCCATAAGTACTAAAACGCGTAAACGGGACATAAAAACCTCTGTTGAATTCGTTCAGGGATAATGTAGTATTTGGAAACTGCGTGGACAAAAGTGAGGGGGCCTGTGGGCTGTTTTTTTGCATACACTTTTTCGTATGCTCGTTAGTGCACTTTAAATGGGGGTCGTGTTGGGTACAAAAACTTTTTGGGTAAAAATATGATTAAGATAAATTATGGAATGCACCTATATTTGGTCAAAGAGATTATATTTAAATACCAAATGTGAGGTATTGGCATGCGTGTATTCGTTACAGGCGGTACAGGATTTATTGGACATTATGTCGTCAAGGCTTTGGTTGAAAAGGGGCACGATGTCGTCATTGCGACGCGTCACCCGAACAAGATGCCTTCTCTGAAGTCCAATCCGAAAATATCCTTTGTGGAAGCGTCCCTTACGGATTTCGACAAGCTTGGCGAAGGCTTGGCCGGTTGCGATGCGTGCATCCATATTGCGCTTGGCTGGGGCGACACTCCGGGGGCCATCCTCATGAACGATACCCGCGCTACAGTGGCTCTCCTCGAGATGGCTGCGAGTGCCGGCTGCCAGAAGTTCATCTTCACTAGCAGCACTGCCGCCATGGGCCGTATGCGTCCCGTGATGCGCGAGGTGACCAGCAATTTGCCGATGGACCTTTACGGAGCTACCAAGGCGGCGGGCGAGGCTTTTGTCTTGGGATTCACCCACGGCTATGGGCGTTATTTCCCCGAAGTCAAGATGCAGCGCAATATCATCCGTCCGGGGTACACGTTTGGCAATCCTGCATATCCTGACGGTTGCTCTCAACCCGACAGGCGTTTTTTCGATATTGCCCGTGCGGTCAAGGAAAATCAGGACATCAACATCATCAAGAATGACGGAACGCAGTTCATCCATGCGAGCCAGCAGGCAGAGCTTTACCTGAAGGTGCTGGAATCCGAAAAGAACGAGGAAATCTTCCTTGGTCTTGGCGAGGTTTGGATGAGCTGGAAGGAAATCGCCGAGATGATGATTTCCCTGAAGCCCGGCTGCAAGTCCAAAATAGTGGAAACGGATCTGGGTTGGTCCGATGATCCGATGCTATTCAATGTTAGCAAAATCAAGGACCAGTTCGGTCTGGCCTTCGATGCGCACGACTTCATGATGAACCACGTCAAGTGGACCTTCGATCAAGTCTAAAAATCCTTTTTCCTTGCCTAAATTACCCGCAACGGGTCTTGTGGAAGTCGTTCCCGATATAGTCGGGATAGTTATTGTCGAAACAGGCTGCGCAGTAGTTTTCGCCTTCGCCGGTGCATTCCTTCATGCCTTCGACGCTCAGGTAGCCGAGGGTTTCGACGCCGAGCATCTTCGCGATTTCGGAAGGGGTCATGGAACTGGCTGCCAGTTCGCCTTGGCTCGGGAAGTCCATGCCGAAGAAGCACGGGTGTGCTACCGGGGGCGATGCGATGCGGATATGCACTTCGAGTGCGCCTGCGTCGCGGAGCATCCGGGAAAGAATCTTGAGAGTTGTTCCGCGGACAATTGAATCTTCGACCACGCAAACGCGCTTGTTCTTGAGCACCCCTTCGATGGGGTTGAACTTGAGCTTGACTTTTTGCTCGCGCACGTTCTGTGTGGGGTCGATGAAGGTGCGGCCCACGTAGTGGTTACGCAATAGCCCGATTTCGAAACGGATGCCACTGGCCTGGGAATAGCCGAGTGCTGCTGTTGTTGCGCTGTCGGGCACCGATATGACGATGTCGGCATCGACCGGACATTCCTTTGCTAGTTGCTTGCCCATTTTGCGGCGAATCTTGTCGCAACTTTGTTCGAAAATCTTGGAGTCGGGGCGGCTGAAGTAGATGTACTCAAAAATGCAGTGGGCGAGACGGTCTTTGTGGGTGAACCGTTCGGAATGCAATCCGTTGTTCGTAATGGTGAGGAATTCACCCGGCTGGATGTCCCGAATGTAGTGGGCGCCAAGCAGGTCGAAGGCGCAGGTCTCGCTGGCCACGCACCAGGCTTTTCCCATGCGGGCGATGGAGAGCGGTCGGAACCCGAATCCGTCGCGGGCTACGAACATCGTGTCTTTGCAGATGAATACAAGGCAGAAACTGCCGGTGAATTTGGTGATGGCCTTCTTGATGGCGTCGCCCAAGGTGTCGGCCTCGGTGCGTGCGATTTCGTGCAGAAGAATTTCGGAATCGGATGTCGTCTGGAAAATGTGGCCTTCGGCTTCCATCTCGGCACGGAGCTCGTTCGCGTTCGTGATGTTGCCGTTGTGGGCGACTGCGATTTGCCCCCACTTGCAACTCACGAGGATCGGCTGCGCGTTGGCTAGCGTGCTTGCTCCGGTTGTACTGTAGCGTACATGGCCGATGCCGGCGAAGCCTTGCAGCTCATCGACATTGTGTTCGCGGAGCAGCGTGGACACAAGCCCCATTGATTTTCTTACTCGGATTTTGTCTCCGTCGGTGACGGCGAACCCTGCGCTTTCCTGACCTCGGTGCTGCAGGGCGTAAAGTCCCATGGTGATATTTCGTACAACGTTGTCGCCATTGTAGATGCCGATAACGCCGCATTCTTCGTGCAATTCGTCGAGCATAACGCCTCTTTGAAATGTATGCTTTCCCTACCTCAGGGGTCGTAGCCCACCCGGACGGGTGCAAGCAGGAAAGCGGACGCGCGAAAATATAGGAATTGGGTATATGGCCTGCTAGTGTGGTCCTTGCTCTTTTTTCTTGGACTGGAACCGCTGGATCCCTTTATTTATGCGGGTTTGAGGCAAATTTGATGTTACAAGAAATGTAAGAGGTGCTCTATTTCCCATTCGCTATTTAGGCCTCCATTTGGGCTCTTGCTCGGTAAATGTTGGGCTAAGGAAATATCCAATTCTCCTAAAAACATGTATTACAAAAAATGTAAATCCTAAAATTCCCTAGAAAAAAACATTTCCATTGGCTGCATCAGAATGCTTTTCTGAGTTGTTTTTTGAGGCTGACGCATATATCTCTTTCGATTGGACCCCTTGCGTTGACGGTGCAAATAAAAGGATTTAAGTTTTGAAGTATGAAAACGATAAAGCCATCATTAATTATCGCCGCTTTCCTTTTATCTTCGATTGCGGCTTTTGCGGGGAAACCTGTCGATTTGTCGAAAGTATCCTCGAGTACCACTGTCAAGAATGGTGACACGCTGACGGGCGTGCTTGGCGATACGCTGACGGCGTCGCTTTACAAGATTTCGATCGCCGACGGAGCCACGGTGACGCTCAATGACGTGGTAATCAATGGTGTGAACGATACTGCCGGTTCGTGGGCGGGTATTACCTGCAAAGGTAACTGCACAATTGTGCTGGAAGGCCGGAATACCGTGAAGGGATTCTTCGAAAACTATCCCGGCATTTATGTGCCGAAGGGCAAGACGCTCACAATCAAGGGCTCGGGCTCGCTGGATGCAAGCAGTAATGGATGGGCTCCAGGTATTGGTGGTGGTCTCGAAATAGATTGTGGTAATATTGAAATTGAGGGGGGCTATATTACAGCAACGGGTGGTAGCTTGGCTGCCGGTATTGGTAGCGGTTCCCGTGCTTCTGTCGGAAATATTTCGATTAGCGGAGGCAGTGTCAGGGCCTCTGCCGGTCGCATGGCCGCTGGCATTGGCAGCGGAAATAATGGCTCTGTTGGAAATATTTTGATTAGTGATGGTTCTGTTTCTGCCATGAGCGG
>JAEEGG010004778.1_pt1 | contig 32674 bp, 30 predicted proteins | sample 9134161 | NCBI WGS metagenome assembly JAEEGG01 (sample SAMN16246543, study PRJNA631951) | gut metagenome | biome: gut microbiome; feature: rumen; material: CR-attached | host: Bos | place: Iran: Karaj | collected 2018-10 | reverse complement strand
TGACAAAGGTGCCGAACCAGAAGAAGATGATATGTCTGATCTTAACGAAACTGAAGAATCCTAAGATGTCCTTCCATATTCCTAATTCTGTGGCATAACGGGTATAGTATTTGGCATAGTAGAATGCCGTAATAGAGAGTATCAAAATGACCACCATGACACACATTTCTCCTTGGGGTGAATCCTTTCGGTTAAGCAAAGCCTCAGCCAAGATGTATATGACAAAGTATTCAAACAGGACTACAGTGAACCAATACCCTTTCTTGTCACTGCCGAATGAACTGACATCTGACAGGTTGAACATCACAAGGTACAACAGCATAAATACAACCGTTGGAATGATCTGCACCATGAACTTCTCGCGGATCATACCTGTGATTGTCTGCCTGTCCCAGATCCTGCCAGCCTTGTAGAACAACCACCCGCTGATAAAGAAGAATGTCGGCATACGGAACCGCTCGATGATATCATTATACCCTATCTCATACGACTCGAAGCCGTAGGCTGCAATATGGAAGTAGACCACCAATATCATGGCCATCCCTCGCAAGGCATCGATATAGCCGATTCTATTTTTGGGGATTTGTTCCATAACTGAATGATTTTTCTTTTCCTATCAATAGAGGGGCATGCCTTTGGGCATGCAAAATGACGGGGTAGAGCAGGGCGATGATGAAAGTCGTGATGAACAGAGCCTCATACCAGTAATATCCGAAATTAACTCTGATGCCAAATAGGTGATTTACTGCAAAATTTACGATACCAATAGGCATGATGTGAAGGCCGATAATCACCAATGTTCCAATGGATAGGTTGGTGATAAACGGCCAATACCAATGGTCTATCAGTTTACAGAAACATAGTAGGGCGAACAATAGTCCGATGTTCACGGGGTAGAATAGAATTGTGTGTAGCATGATTCGCTCTTCATGCAAATGCCATTCAAAGAAAAGTAGGCTCATCGCCAGACAACCTGCCATTAGGAGAATCAGGGGAATCATGGGGACTGTCCCCTGTGTGCGAAACTTGCGAAGTACATGGGGACTGTCCCCGAGATTCTTTAACCCCATCACATACCCTAAGTAATAATATGGCAATCGTCTAAACAACCCCATAGGTGTCAGGTTTGGCAGGAATTCATATTCTTTATTAGCGGCATATAGGAAATAACTTACGATGCAGAGGCCAATCATAATGAGATGCAGATGTCTTGTTTTCCGACACCCGTCAATGATAAGGTGCATGATAAGGATGGCAGGCAGATACCACAATGGGCCGTTTAATGGTTCAGCATATGCATTCTCATGCTCTAATAAGAGGGCTCCAACGACAGGTTTAACAGCAGTGAACAGATCTGGTATACCATGTTGAAGATAGTGTCTGCAAAACCAGTAAGGATAAATGATGGCGTTGTAGAGCAGATAGGGTATGATAAGACCTGAGCAGTATCTTTTCCAATTGGCGCTGGCGCTTCCGTGATCTTTCTTCAAATACCCTGAGATAAAGAAGAATACGGTGATGGTCGTGGCTTGCAGATACCGATAGTAAAACCACTCCTGCGATTGGGGCAGGTGGCAGAACACGACGCTGCAAACTGCGAGTGCCTTCGCCCAGTCTATCCAGTTAATCCTTTCTTTCATGCCGCAAAGATAATCATAAGTGGGCGAAAAACCAAATAATCTTTGGCTTTTTACGTACTTATTCGTACCTTTGCAGAGGTTATGGCGAAGCAAAGGATAGAATACATCGATGCAATGCGGGGATTTACGATGATTCTCGTGGTGTATGCGCATGTCTGCTATTTCTGCATGGAAGGGCCGCTGATGGGATATAATCGCATGTTTTATCTGTTTCGTCTGCCGTGCTTCTTCATGATTAGCGGCTGGTTGTTTGAACCTATTTCCAAACGACCGTTTAAGGAGGTGGTTCGTCACAAAGCGATGGTTCAGCTATTGCCAACCTTCATTTTCCTCTTGCTGTTAGCGCCTCCTCCAGAGTTCTTCCATCAGTTAGGCACGCTGAAAGGCGGCTACTGGTTTACCTTTGTGCTGTTCGAATTCTTTATTCTCTATTTGCTGATTGTTCGTATCGGTAAGCTATGGCAGCCTTTGATAGCTTTGACAATTGCCTTGACGGCTTTTTGCTGTGCCAGATATTATAATTCGATTCATCTTTCAGCTACTGGCGTTCAGAAATATGTAGTCGATGTGTTGGGATTCATGAGTGTTACGTTGTGGCGATTTTTCCTCTTTTTCTATATTGGTACTTGGATGCGTCGCCATTTCGATGCCTTTGTCCGGTGGACTGACAAGCCCTGGGCGTTGCCGCTGATGGCTGCGGCGTTTTTCCTGATTGCCTCAACGGCCCACAGGGATAATCTGTCGTTCGAGATGTGCCGCTTCTTCTTCGGAGGCATTATGGGCATGTGGATGGTGTTCACCTGCTTCCGCCGCTCTGACTCGTGGATGCAAAAGCACCATCTGTCCCGTCCCTTACAATATGTTGGCACTCGGACGTTGGATATCTATCTGCTGCACTATTTCTTCCTGCCCCGTTTCCTGATAACGTATGCAGACCGCTTAAAGGCTTTGGATAGTCAATTCATAGAGTTCATCGTCATCTTGGGTGTCGCACTGGTTGTTTTGGCCATTACTTTACTTGTAAGCTACCTCATTCGCCTCAGTCCCTTCCTGGGGCATTACCTTTTCGGGGTGAAGTATGACAAAAAAGCGCACTACTGATATACCCTCACATAATCGATGTAGTAGCGGAGGGGGAACTGGCTGTCATCGGGATCGCCGCCGTTGGAGCCGATGGCGAGATTCAGTAGGAGATAATGCTTGAAACCTACAACATCGTTGGCGAAGGGATTTTCGTGATTGCCATCATACCCTTCGTTGAAGGTCTTGGAGAGATCAATCTCGTTGAGCAGCTCGTCATCAAGGTAGATACGGATGAACTCCTTGTCCCAGTCCATGCGCCAGATGTGGAACTTATCTGCCCAATAGGGATCCTTCTCCGTGAAATGCGTGAAGGGTATTACTGAAGAATCCCACACGCCTTTCCATCGCTCCGGCGAGCCCCAGCAGGCATTGGCAAGGATCGACGGCTGACCATCCTTGATGTAATATTCCATGATGTCAATCTCGCCATTATTCGGCCATTCCCACTTGTTGCCCAGCAACCAGATGGCAGGCCAGGCGCCTGAAGCCACAGGAATCTTCGCTCGGATTTCAAAACGTCCGTAAAGGAACTGCTGGCTGAACTGAGTCTTTAAGCAACTCGACGTGTAGCGAATAAACTCACGATTCTTGCGCCAATCGCTGCTGCCCGCCTCGTAATGGGGATTGATGAAGAAACCCTTCTTCGCCTCAATCACCAGAAAGCCGTCTTTCACCTTGGCATTCTGCGACTGATACCACTGCAACTCCTCATTGCGCACGAACCCCGACTCGTAACTCCACTCCGTAGAAGGCTCACCCTCAACATCAAACTCATCGCTCCACACCAGCTGGTACTCCTTCTCCTGAGCTGACAAGCTATAAGCAAAGCCTATGGTGAGCAAAATCGATACAAATATCCTATTCATATTTCTTTCTTTTAAAATTTGCATACACTGCATACACTAAGCGTTTATCTATCTGATATACAGACCGTTCAGTAGGTGTATCCAGATGAAATACCAGTGTAACCAACACTCCTTATTCCTTCTTTTTTACCAGATATTGCTTACCAACACCCATTCTCCGATGCTGAAGTTCTGGCATATTCCAGAGATATCGCCCAAAAGCAGAGACGCCATTAGCCTTGAGACCAGAGCCTGCAATCAGGCGAAGCTGGTCATAGATAGCTGTAGGCGAAAGCCACTTCCCATCCGTCTCGTCCACAGCAGGCTGATAGTACTCGTTGAAATACTGAATGGCAGGGGGCGTCACCTGATACTGACGATTGTGCGCCATGATCTCCTGCACCTCCTCGGCACTGAACCACCAGTCCATCTCCCTGTTGAGTACCATCTGATACGCCTGCCCATAGAGAGCCTCGTAGTTTGGCTTATAGTCTGTATCGACAGGAGCAGTCAAACTCACGCAGATGAATCGCCTGCTACCAGAGGGATCGCTCAGCACATTCGTCTCATTCGTGGTCGCGATGAAAGAGGCATACCGCTTGAACTCTTCGACATGCTTGCCGTATGGGCGCTTGATCTTCACGTTGGGCAGCTGGATGACATTCTTCAGGAATCCTTCCTGCAATTTCGGACTGATGGAATTGAACTCGTCGAGATTGATGAGCAGGAAGTTGTGCATCGCCTGTAGCGTCGTGCGTTTCTCGCTCACATCGAGGTTCTCGAGAAATCCCCATCTGAGTTGCTTAGGTAGGATCATACGACAGAATGTGGTCTTGCCATCACCCTGAGGCGAAATCAGTAGAGGCACCACCGAGTTGCCATACTCCTGCTGAGGCATTACCCACTGGGCCACCATATAGAGGAACCATTTCTTGAACCAACGCTCCCATTGTGGAATCTGGCAAGGTACACACTTCGCCAGCATAGCGATGTGATCCGTCTTGCCATCCCATTTGTCGTAGCAGTACACCAGGAAGTCACTGACAGGATCCATCCTGCGAATCATATTCGAGTGGACATAGCGTCGCACGTCCTTATCCTTCACATCGAGGTTCATCAGGCGCGCCTCGATGGTCATGCCGTTGATGACATTCTCGTCACAAGGTGCCCAGTCTTGCACCCAAGTGTTGTTGGGGCGATACTCTGTATAGCCCATCACCCCGTTATAGCGAAACACGTATCTGGTTTTCAGGAATTCAATCAGCCTGCGCGTCTCAACGCTCACCATCTCACCCTCTTTTCTTTGCTTGGGCTTCTCTTCGGAATAAGCAGCGCTGACGATGGCACGCACTCTCGGCTCGTCGTATATCTTCTTGTAAACGTGATGGTTACGGATATGTATAAAAGCTTCTTCTTCAGGGAAATTCATGTCGCAAAGCTTGTGGGCGAGCAGGGTCATGTAGGCATCAAAGCGCTCAGACTCCTTCATGTTCAGCGTCTCATCAAAGGCCTCGTTAACTGCTTGTCTGTAGAGCAACTCGTAATCCTCATAGAGGCGATAGTCCATGTTGCGCTGCTCGTTCTCAGGATAATCAGAAGACATCGAGGCGTTTTTGAGCGTCTGAACTATCATGGGTGTCGCCTGAGGATTGTAATACGGCTGTGAATCGAGTGTCATGCGGAAATGGCTTCTCGCCTTAACCGTCTGGCGCTCAATGGGTTTCGGGAGTACACCACTATAGGCTCCAAAGGCCACTTCATAAGCTGATGCACAGAATGCGTCCATCTCATCCTCCGTCATAGGCTTGGCTGTCGTATCTTTCTGAGCCACAGCCACTAACATTTCCACGCTTCTGCCATCAGCACCTGTGAAAGCAGCGAAAGTCGTGGGCAGAATCTTCGAGGCTTCCTTCACCGCACTTATCTCCTCTGACTTCATCAGATTGCTCACATGAAGCCAAGTCAGACCATTGAAGGCTGTAATTTCGAGGTTCCCGTTTTCAGTCTTCACCATCTCCACCAAGGGATGGATCATAGCCATAGGAACACTTCCCTCGTAATGCCCCGTGTCGCCATAAAGGGAGATGTAATGCCGGAACTTGCCGATGTCCTCAACCTTCGTGTCTGTCTTGATGCGTTGCAGAAACCACTCTATGGGCTTCACTGTCAGATGCCTGACGTTCTTCTTATCTGTTCTAACGATTGATAGCTTCATAATTACTACTGGTTTAAGATTTGTCCCAGGGGGTGGGACTGCTTGTCCCAGGGGGTGGGACAATGTGTCCCAGGGGCTGGGACAAATCGCCTCCTACTTGCTGGTTCGTTAATAGTTCCTTGTAAAGTCATAATCCTCAAATGTCTTATCGAAACTGACCTCCACGCCTGGCGCATATCGATGTACGATATCGATAATCTCCTGTTGCATCTGGGGATTGATCAGTCGCTCGCCATTCTTGTAGCGATAGTAGGTGCCCTTGCTGCCGAGATGAGCCGTGAGAGCATAGCGTATCAGAGAACGAGCCTCGCGCGACTGTACATTCTTATATACAGCAGCGATGCCCTGAGCCATCGTCACCTTCTCGGCCTTCTGATAGAATCTGCACTTGCCATCCTCGATGGCGTTAGGAAGCACGCACGTCCACAGCTTATACTTCTGAGGGACCTGCATGCAAACTTGATGGCGAAGACAAGTTGCCGCCATCTCACAATCACGATTGGGGCAAAGAGCCCACCAATCTGGAATCTTTTCGTAATCAAACATAGTGCAAAGTTACTAAAAAATCAGAGGATTTGCAAATAATTCGAAGTTTTTCTTCGGAAATCGATATTTGCATACACTTGTGAATTTCGTGCATACACTACGCTATCAATTGAATATCAGGCTTTTATGCGTTGGTGTATGCAGTGTATGCAAAATCTAAAATTTTAATTTTTTTCTTGATTTACACTATCTTTAAGCTTTGCTCGAAGATATTCACGTTCGGAAATTCTCAAATAAATTTGGAATTTCGCTCGATTTGCACTATCTTTGCAACATGTTTCACTACATCCAATTGCTACGCCCGCTGCAGTGGCTCAAAAACATGTTCGTCTTTGCGCCCATCTTCTTCAGCAACAATCTGTTGAAGCCCGACTGCTTTTGGCCCACGCTCGTAGTGTTTGCATCATTCTGCCTGATATCGAGTTCCATCTATTGCTTCAACGATTTGAGGGACGTTGAGGCTGATCGTCTGCATCCGAAGAAATGCCATCGCCCGATAGCATCCGGAAAGGTCTCTGTCAGAAGCGGTTACGTGATGATGGTGATTTGTATGATTGGCTCCTTCGCACTGATTCCACTGGCCATGAGTCCCAATACACCTTATTTATATATAATAGTGGCGGCTTACTGGCTGATGAATATCGGCTACTGCATCCGCTTGAAGCAGATTGCCATCCTCGACGTATCGATTATTGCTGTCGGATTCGTGATGCGCGTGTTAGCAGGAGGCGTCATCACAGACATCTGGATTTCTCATTGGCTGGTGATGATGACATTCCTGGTTGCGCTCTTTCTGGCATTTACCAAACGCAACGACGATTATCGCATTTATGAACAGACTGGCACCAAGCCTCGCGTCTCGATTACTGGCTACAACAAGACCTTCATCAACGAGGCCACAGCCATCATCGCCTCAGTCACTCTGGTTTGCTACATCATGTACACCATGTCGCCAGAGGTTATCGAACGAATGGGCACCCGTTATGTCTACCTCACCAGCGGCTGGGTTCTCGCAGGCCTGTTGCGCTATCTCCAGAACATGATTGTCTTCGGCCTCAGCGGCTCCCCCACGAAATCTCTCGTCAAGGACCACTTCATCCAGCTCTGCATCCTAGGCTGGATCGCCTCGTTCTTTGTGATTATCTATCTGTAAAGAATGAATTATCGTCACGATTTGGATGTATTGAAAGGCCTGGCTATTGTGGCTGTGGTGCTTTATCATGCGGGGTGGTGCATGTCCTTGGAGATGAAACTTATAAAGGAAAGACGATTCTGCTATATTTTTTTAGTTATATAAGAAAATGAAGAATAATATTTGAAAATTGGCAAAAAAGATGTATCTTCGCACTGGAATGAAAGTAAAAAGTCATAGATTCATTATTATCCTTACCATGCTTATTGTGGTATTGGGACTATCTGTCTATTTATATAATAAGGTGTCCCCTGTGGAATATGGACATAAAGTCGTCGTGTGTATTCCTGTCTATGGCCAAAGTTATGCTTTAGGTGAGGAAGCAAAGAGAATCACAGATTTTGATTCTTTGAGGATTAAGTATAATGGCAGAATCGTAACAGAGAAGTTGGACTACACCTTCGGCTATTATGATCATAGCAGCCAATTCAAACAATGGGTAAAGCGGATGCTTCATTACGACAAAAAGGCATTTGAACTTTCTGTCTATCGTATGGCCGAGACATTGGCTCAAAGTTTAGGTGAAGATACCGTTGTCTGTATTTTCCCTGGTGGTCATGGTATGAATACCATCAAGCAATTGATGAAACCGGCAGAGCCTTATAATAAGTTTATTAAAGAGATACAAACCGCACATGATAAGGCTGTTGAAAGAGGGTGGGAGTTCTTTGTTCCTGCTGTTTGCTGGATGCAAGGTGAATCTGATATTGTTGAATATCCTGATTATGATTATAAGGAGTATTTCCATCGGATGTATAATGACTTGAATACGGACATTAAGAACGTTACTCATCAGAAAGATGATATCTGTATCATCTGTTATCAGACATCAACGATAACTAAAGGACTTCGTTATAAGCCTAATAATTTTGATGCGACAGAACCTCGTACACCGACAGCTCAGATGGAATTGATAAGAGATGATACACTTGTTTGGGCAAGTGGCCCTACGTATCCTTATGATTTTGTCAACGAATCTCTTCACATTGATGCCACAGGCCAAATAAGCATAGGCGTTCTTGCTGCTCATTCTGTTTTAGGAATCCTTCGTGGTGGAAAGCGGTTTACTGGCCTCATGCCAATTTCAATTAAAGTCCAAGGGAACGATATCTGCATAAAGTTCAGTGTACCTTGCCCCCCCTTGTGTATTGATACAATCAATGTGAAGAAGGTAGGCAACTATGGTTTCAATGTTATCAGAAAAGATGATACTGATATCATATCAAATGTTTGTATAGAGCAAAATACTGCAGTTATCAAGTGTATTGAGTCACCCAAAGGCTGCAAGTTACGTTATGGCATAAATGGACAATTCCTGAAGGGGGGGCGAAATCTTGGTTCAAGAGGAAATTTGCGTGATTCAGAGAAGATTGTTTCCAATTGGTGTATGATTTTTGAAAAAGAAATGAAATAAATATGATGCCTAAAGTATCCGTAATTATTACGATATATAATAGAGAGAAGTATATTGAGGACTGTGCTCGCTCGTTGTTTGAACAAACATTAGATGATGTGGAGTTTCTCTTTGTTGACGACGCTTCAACAGATAACAGCGTGATGATTCTTCGAGAGTCGCTTGAGGACTATCCGAAGAGAAAAAAAATGACCAGTGTTATTTGTTTAGAGAAAAACGGCGGTAGGGCTGTGGCTCGTCAAGCAGGTATTGACCATTCGAGTGGCGAGTATGTTATCCATGTTGATAGTGACGATTGGGTTGATTTGGATATGCTGGAAAAGCTATATGAGAAGGCTAAAGAAACTCATGCAGATATCGTTGGCTGTAATGTGACTAATGAATATAGAGATTATAAGCGTATATTTTGTCAGGACTATTCTGATGATATGGATGAGAACATCAGAAGGCTCCTTAATGGCAAGATCTTTCCGTCGCTGTGTACTTCGTTGACTCACACAAGTCTTATTAGAGATAATCAGATCACTTTTCCGCAAGGGTTGGATACTGGTGAGGATTTATTGTTCAATCTGAATCTGTATCTTCATGCCCAGAAGGTTGTGGGGATAGACAACCCGTTTTATCATTATCGTCATACTGAGGATTCTGGCTCGTTTAAGCATACGGAAAAGAGCATTAATAGTGTGATTGAGGTCTCGCGTAGAATAGAAGAACTCATGCGAGAGACGGGGAATTATGAAAAATATGAGTATGAGATCATGTTCCGTAAATTCTCAATGAAGTGTGCTCTGATTACGAAATTTGATAATCATGCGTATAATAAGGCGTGGTTGAAACTCTTCCCTGAAACGCATCAATTTATTTGGAGCTATAAGCAGTTCAGTTGGAAACGCCGGGTAGAGCTATGGCTTGCTGCTCATAATCAATTTAGACTGGCAGTCTTTTTCCAAAAGTTACTAAAATGGCAGCATCGACTTAAACATGCTTAATGGATAGTAGAATCCTTGCGAGTTTGACAATTGACTTCCTGATACTTTGTGACTTTGTCAGTCTGGGCGAGATCTGAAGTAGGTCTGGATGTATAGACATTAAGAGATGGTAGTCTGTTAAAATGCGCTCAGGAAACAGTTCTTTGAGAACAGCCTCTCGCTCACGCCTGTTTAAATCGGTAGCAGTGTTGCTGACACCGGTCATATCCACATCCACAACAATTGTTTCTGTATAGAAGAACGAGCAGTTGTCTATTATCAATGCTTCAATGAAAAATTTCCAGTCGCTGACTATTTTATATTTCTCATCATAAGGATGGCGTAGGGCTACATCACGTTTGATAAATGAAGCCTGATGATCAACGGCTCCTGTGCAGAGAGTGTATAATGAAATTCCGTCTTTCCCGATATTAGGGTGCGGGCTTCCGACATGCGTTCCTGTGATGATATCTGCATCAGTTCCGAGTGAAAAAATGCGTTCGAGCGCATCGAAAGAATAGAAGCGGTCACCACTATTCATAAAGTTGACATAATCGCCTTGGGCTTGACGAAGCCCTTTGTTCATACCTTGGTAAATTCCGCCATCGGGTTCTGATACCCAATAGTCGATGTGCCGCTCGTACTTCTTGATGATATCTTGGCTTCCGTCAGATGAACCTCCATCAATAACGATGAACTCAAAATCATGGTAGCTTTGTGAAATCACACTTTTTATGGTGCGTTCCAGGCCTTTAGCATCATTATAATTAATAGTTATGACAGAGAGTTTCATTGTTAATTTGTATTTTATTTGGCAAAGATAGTGATTATTTTCGAAAAAAGTTGTATTTTTGCAGAAATATAATGAAAAAGAATGGGAATTGCTTGCAAGACACGAAATAAAATAGCCCGATTCTATCATCAGAATATTGTTAAAGAACAATATCCGATGCTTACCTCTTTCTCCAGAAGAACGCTGAAGAAAAAGGGTGTTATAGGTTTGGTCTATATGCTGCATCATATCTGTGAAAAGGATGAAAATCTTATTCCTACCAATGAAGATCTGAAGGTGTCTCCTGTTTTTCTGGAAAAAATCATCTTAAGATATAAAAAGCTTGGATTTGATTTTGTATCTTTGGATCAATTGAACGAAATGATCCGCTCAGGTGAAACAAACAGACGACCTTTCGTGGCTTTTACAATAGATGATGGCTATCTTGATAATTATACAAACGCCCTGCCTGTCTTTGAAAAGTATGATATGCCTTTTGCTGTTTTTGTGGCTACAGACTTCATTGACAAGAAGGCCATTTTATGGTGGGATTGTGTCGAGGAGTTGATCATGACTCATGAGTATGTCACTACGAGTGATGGAAGGACATATCCGTGCAAAACATTTCAGCAGCGTTGGAATACATTTCGTTATCTGAGAGAACGTATTCTGAATCTTGACCAGAATAGTTTGGAGCGAGGGCTGAATGAGATGTTTGCCAGATATGATATAGATTGGTATAGTCCTATCAAGGAGAAAGGAATGACTTGGAGTCAAGTTAAGGCGTTGGCAGACCATCCTTTATGTACTATTGGAGGCCATACAGTGTCACATCCGTCTTTGAAAAGACTCTCGCCAGAGGAGGCTGAACAAGAAATCAGAGAAGGAATAGAAAGAATAGCACTGGCCATCAAGCAGCCAGTTCGCTATTTTGCATATCCTTATGGTACTCCTCATGAAATAGGAGAAAGAGAATTTCGTTTAATCGAAGGACTGGGAATACAATTGGCATTTATGGCTCATCAAGGATGTATCACTGTAGATAATATGAAGCATGTGACTCGCCTGCCAAGAGTCTATCTGAAAGAATAGTATATGAATAGTAACATGGAACAGCCGAAAGTAACAGTATGGTGTCTTGCATATAACCAAAAGGATTTCATTCGTGATGCTTTGGAGGGTTTTGTTATGCAAAAGACAAGGTTCCCCTTTGAGGTTATCGTGCATGATGATGCCTCTACAGATGGGACGACTGCCATCGTGCAAGAATATGCTCATCAATATCCTGATATTATTAAACCGGTGATAGAAACGGAGAATCAATGGCAGAAAGGTGGATTAAGGCATATCATCAGCATAATGAATGAGAAGCATCGTCGTGGAAAATACATTGCTTTCTGCGAAGGAGATGATTATTGGACAGACTCAAAGAAGTTACAACAACAGGTGGATTTCCTTGATACTCATTTAGACTATTCTATGTGTTTTCATAGTGCTAAGAAGAAATATGAGACTAATGCGAAGGCATGGATTGACTGCGAGAACATAAAGGATAAAGACTATGATCCTACAGATATCTTTATCAATTGGACGGTTCCGACAGCTTCAATTTTATGCCGTAAGGAGGCTATGGATTTCTATGCAAATTTAAAACATCCAGAAAAGATTCAGAATTATGATATTTTTATCATCCTGTCATGTGCTATGGTTGGGAAACTTCGTGGTATGCACGAACAAATGTCAGTATATCGGATTCAAGGTGAAGGCTTAACCTATAATAAGCAAGCCTTGATTCGGTGCACGATGAATAATCCTGGGCACTTTATGACATTGAAGGAAAACTTCCCAATCGTTGATGCAAAGCCAGTGGATGATACTATCTCCAAGGTTTTCTTCGAAAGGGCATTAGTTCAATTATCTATTATTGATATGATACATGATTTGTATTGCTCTTTTCGCTATAATGTTTATCGTTTTTTGATTTTATTGGGTAAATATCTTGTCGGGAAATTGAAATAATAGTATCATTTCGTGCTTGGTTAGAAAAGTATAATCACAATAAGGGTAGCTATGTTAAAGAAATTATATTGTCGTTTCCGTCATTTGATCCTTTATGGTATTATTGGGTCGTTTTCCTCTAGTATTGATTTCGCAATTTTTACATTGTTAGTCCAAATTGTTGGACTTCATTATCTTGTGGCTAACTGTATTAGTATTTTGGCTGGAATAACTACTAGTTTTTTTCTAAATCGAAACTATAATTTTAAAGTTAAGGACAATGTAAGGGGGCGTTTTGCGATTTTTCTTACAGTAGGGCTGTGTGGACTCATGTTGAGTAATATAGTTTTATATGTATGTGTGTCGATTCTTGATATGAATAAACTCGTATCGAAGTTGTTGTCGATTGTTCTTGTGGTATTTTTTCAATTTTTGATAAATAAGTATATAACGTTTAAACCCTCAAAATATGAGTAAGATTTTTTTTGTGATGCCAGCTTACAATGAAGCAGATAATATTGAAAATACAGTCAAAGAATGGTATCCTATAATTGAAAAATTGTCTAATAATGGCAAAGACGAGGCAAAATTGGTAATAGCAAATGATGGTAGTAAAGACAATACAATATCTATATTGCAAGATCTGATAGAAAGGTATCCTCTTCTAATTCCAATTGATAAACAGAATTCTGGTCATGGTGCAACAGTGTTGCATTTGTATCGATATGCAATAGAGAATGGCTGTGATTATGTATTTCAAACTGATAGTGATGGTCAAACAAAACCTAATGAGTTTTGGCAAATGTGGAATAATCGTGATGCGTATGATTTTCAGATTGGTAACAGAATTGCAAGGAAAGATGGATTTGGAAGAATAGTTGTAACTAAAATATTGAGATTTATAGTTTGGATCATGTTCCATGAATGGGTCGTTGATGCAAATACACCATTTAGGTTGATGCGTACAGATAAACTTCAATCAATATTAAATGTTATTCCCTCTGATTATTTCTTGTGTAATGTTGCAATATCGGCAATAGCCCAGAAATGGCATTATAAAATTGGGTGGTATAATATTTCTTTTAAGCCTCGCCAAGGAGGAGTTAACTCGATAAATATGAAACGAATATTTAAAATTGGTTGGAAGGCAATAGGAGATTTCAAGGTGATCAATAGTAAATTGGGGTGAATTATGGTGAAATCTTCAAATTCTTATGCTCATCCATTTAATAAACGTGCTTTATTAATAGCAGGGCTTTTTATCTTAAGTACTGTAAGCATTCTGATTCTGTCTACATCTACTTCATTTTTCTATTCTTATAGGGAACAATTAGATTCGATGGTTTATCAAGTTATAGGAAGAGAATGGCTTAATGGAGTGTTGCCATATAAAGATTTATGGGATTTGAAAGGTCCTTTTATTTTTTTTATTAATGCTCTTGGTTTCTTGCTGACGGATTCTCGATATGGTATACTTATTTTCCAGATTATTTTTTTGTTTGTCTCGTTACTTTTTGTTTCTTACTATTTAAGAAAGAGAGTATCTTACCTAAAAGCATTTGTTGGTTCTTTAATTATTTGTTGTACTTTAGCTACAGTTTATGAAGGTGGGAATATGGTAGAGGAGTATATATTGCCATTTCTTTATCTTTCTTTCATATGTATGAATTGTTGGATTGACAATATAAGAGAAGGAAACTATGAGCATAAATGGGTCTATGGACTAGTATATGGACTAACACTTGCCTTTGCTCTTTATACAAGGCTTACAAATGCTCTTCCACTATGTGCTGGTATAGCATATATATCTATTTTTTTAATATGTAAAAGGAAATGGATAAATTTGTTGTATAATATGCTTGCTTTTATTGCAGGCTTCCTATTGATAGTAGTTCCCTTTTTCGTATATTTTTGTTTGACGGATACTATTTTAGATTATTGGGCTTCCATAGAATTCTGTTTTAAGTATTTGTCTCAAAGCAATCATACACTTGATTTAAAAAAACTCATCCTTTTCAACTTCCCGATTTTTTTGTTAATAATAGTTGTTTTTGTCAATTATCTGTATACTAAACATTTGCATAAATTGCTTTTCTGGAGTCTTGTGTCATTTGTGTCATTATATTGGGTTATCAATAGTCGCGGCTTTAACCACTATTCGATTATATTTTTACCTTATATGTTGATCTCATTATATGAAATAGTACAGCAAAGTAAAAGATGGCAGTTATTTTTGTTTTTAGTAGTATTACTATATATTGTAAGAGGTGTAAAACATGATTTAACGTATTATCATGAATTAGATGATGTAGCAAAAAGTAATCTGATAATTAATGAAATGATGAATAAAGTGCCTGAAAAGGATCGAAGTAATACGTTGGTTTATTGTGATATAATATCGCCATATTTGTACCAAGGAATATGCCCATCAAAATTTTTTTATTTGCAAGATGAAAATGCAAGCATAAGTTCATATTATAAGGAAATGATGTTGGCGGATTTTAATCGAGTTCGTCCCAAATATGTTTTAACAGGTGCTTCAGCAGATAATATTAATGGAATTCTTGATTCTAGCTACTCCATGTTATATGGAGAACCATATGCTAAGATTTACAAAAGATTATATTAGGTACAGAGTAGTGTATGTAGAAACTTGATTTGTAATATGAATGAGAGAATAGTAATATTTGATATTCTAAAAGGAATTGGAATCTTACTTGTGATAGTAGGGCACACGTTTATGAAAGAAATAGGCCCTTACATATTGGCATTTCATATGCCATTATTCTTTATTGTAGCAGGTTATTTCTTTAAGCACAAACCAATTAAAGTCCAAATAAAAAGAGATTTTAGAAGATTAATTGTTCCTTATTTTTTTGTTGTGTTTATTACTTTTTTGATTGCATCATTAAAGAACTTTAGGGCTACAGGCACAATTGATTTTCATTTAGGAACGTTATATGAATGTGGTACTCCTGCTTGGTTCCTTTTGGCCTTATTTGGTGCTAAGCAGATATTCAATGTTGTCTATAAATATGATAGTCATAACTATCTTTTGTATGCTTTTATATTGTCAAGTATACCATGCCTGGTAACTCATTTTGTTGACATCGATCCTGTGTTGGCTATAGGTTCTTCAATATGTGGCGTGTTCTTTTATGCTGTTGGTTATTATGTCAAGGTAAATAGTGTTCTAGAAAGAATAGAAAACTATCAATCTTATGCTATAGTTATATCCATTTTTTTATGGTTGAACACAACTATTTGGGGTGCTGTAGATATGCATTATTGCATATTTAAACTTTGGTTGTTAGATTTTATTGGGGCATGCTCTGGAGTTTATTTATGTTATATGTTATCTAAATTTGTAGAAAGGGCTACAAAAAAAACAAAAATGTTGTTAGCTCAGGTCGGTTATTATTCTTTTGTGATTTATTCATTTCATGCAATAGAGTATGTTTTCCCAGATTGGCATCAGATTGCCTCCTTTTCGGATGGGACCGAATTTAGACCTTTTGTAATCCTTCTATTTAGGTTGCTGTTTGCGTGGATAGTAGTTTTGATAACTATCAGATTTCCTATTATAAAGAGTTTGTTTTTTCCTGCAAAAGGGTAATGTGCGTATTCCGGCGATGCCCGTTTCACCGATTTGGGTGGGTGGATATCATCCGTTTTCAGCATTAATTCTATTGTTTAATAAGATGTTTATGTATGATAGTATGAGTGAACCTGACCAGTATGAAAAAAAAATAAGTATAGGATTATTTGTATAACGAAGTAATATGTGTATTATATAGTAACATAAACTATTACTAAGAAATATCTCAAGTGTATGTGCTCCAATAAATCTTATACAAGGAATTCTGAAAATATGTTCTATTATGGGCACTAGTGTCGTGGTATAAATAAGTAGTAAAAACAAGGGACAGAATGTCGCAGTTGTGTAATACTGTGAAATGTTGAAGAATAGACAAGGTGTAAAGAAAATGGAACTGATAAACAAACTCCGCTTTTGTTTTTCTATATCATTTTGATGTAAATATATTATAATGCCTAAAATGAATATGGGGATGCGGGCTATAAAACACTCATATTGCCATGGAATAGTAAAGAAATACAATGTATTAGATATAAATACATTTGTAAAAATAAGGAAAATATCTTGGAATTGTTTCGTAAATAAGTAAAGAATAGGAAATGAAAGATAAAGAAGTACGATAGCAGGAATATACCAATTCCAATAAATGCCTCCAAGATTCCAATATGAAAGTGTGCTAATATTGCAGAATACATCCCAAATAGTGGTTAGGATACTTCCTTTTGGATTAGAAATTAAACTGATGAGTAGGCCAGTGAAGATATAAAGAGGAAAAATTTTATTTAGCCTATTTAGATAGAAAGCTTTGAGAGTATTTTTAGCATAAGAGAAACATAGCCCAAACCCGCTTAGAAAGATAAAAATATCAACACCTATATATCCATGTTTAAAGATACTTAAATATGGATTTCTTTCTGGAATACACCAACTATAGGAGTGATATAAAAGAATAAATGTAATAGCAACCCCCATTAGTGCTGTTCTATTTGTTTTTATATAACTAGCATAATCCATATTAGATTTAATTTTAGTGAAGGTATTTTGTGTCTATTATATAATCTGAGATTGTTTGATCATTTAGACTCCTTTGAAATTCAAAGGTTGATTTATGTATTTTATTTGGTGCAAAAAGACTTAGACCCACACCTTTCCATTTATCATCTTGTAAATGATATAAATCTAATATGGTAGGGAATACAGATGTTTGTGCCATTTCTGATACAAAGTCGTTATTTGGGAAACCTATAGATGGGGATAGGATAATAAAGGGTATGGAAGTAAATAATTGTTCTTCCTTTGTGTTTAATTTGGGTCCATTGGGCTTATGATCAGCAGTAATAATAATGGTACAATCTTTATACCAAAGATATTTTTTCAGTGAATTCAGGTATTTCCCCAAGTATTTGTCCATATAATGCACATTGTCTAAATAGTGCTTTAGTTCTTTAGAAAAATCATTTGGGTAATCTATGCGAAATGCTTCGTATGATTTAATGTATGGCGAATGCGTAGACGAGGTAAGAATGAAACTCATGAATGGTGGTTTCAGACGCTGGTCGTTGGTAGTGGCGAATTCAAATAATTGTTTGTCATTCAGCCAGTCTTCCTCTATCTTTTGAGGGTAATCCTCTTTTGAAAAAAGTGCCTCTATTCCGTATTTCTTGCACATGGCTTCTTGCGACCAAGAATACTTGTCGGTGGGTATAGTCATTTGGCTATACAAACGGGGCATCTGTTGTTTGGCTAATGAAACAAATGTCGTGATGCTGTCTGCTCTGATCTCATTAATAGTTACTCCACTTTTGAGAGGTAGAAGGCCTGTCAAGTAGATGAACTGCCCATCGCTCGATTCACCCAATAAGGCTTGGGACTCCATGTTGGGATTGTAATAGGCGGTGGATAATAATCTATTAATGTTTGGGGTAATCTCCACGCCACCAAAAGACTTGTTGATGGGATAGGAGGAGAGTGACTCTACAAGAATGAAAATCAAATTCTTTGCAGTATCCTTAGGTAGAGGATAACTTGATGCATACATGTATTTATTGATTGCATGAAGTTCTTTGTCGGTAAAATGGAAACGTTCTGTATGGAAGACCTTCTCAATGCCGTTAAATAGCAGTGATAGACCAATACCATAATAGTTAACTCCTGTTTTAGACATCGTATGCTCCATCATCTGCCTGCGCTCAACCATTGTATCCCAGATTGTGCGTTTGTCGTTGAGTTCCTGAAAGTGCTCTGCGAGATGGTCATGATCTTTTTTTACACTTTGAAAGTGGATGATAAAAGTACCAAGAAGTAAAGTAAGGCAAATACCAGGAAGGAGAAATACATATTGTGGCTTCGGATGCTTGCCTATTCTTTTGTATGCTAAGAAAGCTATAGCCGAGGTTATAAAAAAGAAAAGATCACTGGTCTCTATGGCGTCTTTGATGTTGGGTAATAACCCGTTGAGATTATTGAATTCGGTATATAGGGAAAGTGGCATATAGGTGTCGAAGTATCGGCTATATCCAACATTTATCCATAACGCTAATGTTGCGATAAAGTAAAGAATTAGCAGAAGGACCTGTCTTTTTCTCGGAAAGAGAAAAGAAAGGAAATATATGGAGAAGCCTTCGAAAAGGAAGAAGCAGATGTGGGATGTGGGATATATGATATAATACCATTTCCACAAGTCCATAATCACGGAGTGTGTATAGATGATATTAGCAAACAGACACAATATGATTGTGATTTCATATAGAGTGTATTTGTTCAGAAATGATTTGAATTTATTCATAATCTTATAAGATAAGCCATCTGTCAAAATCCATACCAATCATTCTCTCATCAAGTTGCATACCAACAAACATTCCAGGGTTTGAACTAAAGGTACCTACAAAAAGGCTGGATTGTAAGAATACTCTGATTGAGGCGAACATTTCTAAAAGATTATGCTGAATATATTCTTTTGACGATTGTACAAATTTATCTTGATCATAGCCTTCTTCCTCTGGGGAGGTGGAAGTGTAAAAAAAGTATTCCGGATTATTGTTTCTAAGTTGTTCATAAATGCGATAATCATCAGTAGCCACGAAGATGTTGTGACAATCGGAATGCAACTTGGCTTTTTCTAAATAGTCCTGAGGTGTAATTAGTTTCCTTTCGGTAACTTTGTCTCCAGCTCTTACGTGCATACTGATATACTCATCGGGTAGATTCAAATCTTTTATAAACTGGTCTATAAGTGCTGTATATTTGTCGTTAAACCTATAGACGATAGGAATAATCACTTTCATGGCTTGGCGGATATCACCGTCGATGCCCAACTCTGGTATGCAGAAATGGCTATGCTCAAACCAGCCACTCCGGCAATACCAATAAATATCGTTGAGTATGTCATTCTTGGTGAATATCTTATATAGATAGCAGATGTGTTTATCGCGGTGATTATTAATGTAATCTCGTGATATCCGTTTTCCAATATAGTCGTTTTTGAATTCCGGACAGAAAGGCTCGAAATACTCAGTCCATCCGTTACCAAAAGTGAAGGTGGCATCTTTTGAATAGAGCTCCAACCTTAGTTTGTTCTGAAGACAGAAAAGCGTAGAGAATAGCAGAGAGTTGAGCTCGGAATAGAAACCATTGCCTGTCCCGAAATGATGAATGTGCTTTCTGTGATAGCTTTCATTCAGTTGCTGGTATCTTTCAATGAGTTCCATATTATTCATTGTTTGTTAATCCCATAAAACCATTTGGCTCCTGGCTTAATGCCCTGCCAAAGCCCTTTTGGAATCCTTCGCTTTCCAGCGAACAACAGTCGGTAGCTTTCATCAGATACTCTACCATTGGGTGGTGAAGGTAAAGATCTACTTTTAAGATGCCTTTACTCAATATGGGAGGGAGCTTTATAGAACGTTTCAATGAGAATGCACCTTTCTTGAGTGATTGAATCTCGCCCATATAATGACCAATAGCGTAGGTCGCAAAAGGCACACCTTCTTTGCTTTTTAGAGTCATCATCACATCGTAACTCATATCTTCATCAGCATAGCCCTCTATCGTTACGTCAATGGATGTTTGGCCATTGCGTATGGTTGAAGTTGACTCTTCTGTGCCATTAATACTGATACGCTCAATATGGAGCGTGTTCTTTACCCATTTGACATTATCAACGATTTTGTTGCTCTGTATAGAATCATCATTCTTCAGGTAGTGGTCGAGTGTATTTGGAATGTTGCCAATAAAATCGACCATGCCATTCTTAAGCATCACGCCACGCGTGCAGAGGCTACGTACCGCTGCCATATTATGGCTTACAAATAATACAGTTCGACCTTCACCTTTGCTGACATCCTGCATCTTGCCGATGGCTTTCTTCTGAAACTCGGCATCACCTACCGCCAATACCTCATCAACTACCAATATCTCTGGCTCCAAATGAGCGGCGATGGCAAAGCCTAAACGTACCATCATACCAGAAGAATAGCGCTTGACAGGGGTATCTACGTATTTTGCAACACCAGCGAAATCTACAATCTCATCAAACTTGCTCTTGATTTCTGCTTTGGTCATGCCCATGATAGAGCCGTTCATGAAGATATTTTCTCGGCCAGTCATTTCTGGATGGAAACCTGTTCCAACTTCGAGTAGTGAGGCTATACGACCTTTAATCTTGATATCACCAGTGGTAGGGGAGGTGACACGAGAGAGTATTTTCAACAGGGTGGACTTGCCGGCGCCATTCTTGCCAACAATGCCAACCACATCTCCTTGCTCAACCTTAAAGTTGATATTGCGGAGTGCCCAAACAAAGCGACTGTCGCCCTTTTGGGTGCGATCGTTGGTTTCACCAATCTTCAGATAGGGATCTTCTTTGCCTCGGATATTGGCCCACCAGCGGTTCAGATCCTGGCTTAATGTGCCGGTTCCGATGGTACCGAGAATATATTGTTTGCCGACGTTGTTGAATTCGATGACAGTATTGCTCATAAGCCGATTGTATTAGATGACATCCATAAAGTTACGCTGTACCCGGTTGAAAATGATAATGCCGAGTAATAGGATGATGATGGTAAATATAAAACTGTATCCGAAATAGAACCAATTGAACTCTCCAACACCAGTAAATGCATATTTGAAAGTTTCAAGAATGGCTGTCAATGGATTGGCTACTAACACCCAGATATACTTTGGATAAGTGTCTTTCATCACTGAAAGTGGATAGATGACAGGAGTGGCATACATCCAAAGCTGTACACCAAAAGTGATTAGAAATCGCAAATCGCGGTACTTGGTTGTCATAGAAGATATAATCATTCCGAAACCTAACCCCAAACATCCTAACATCACAATCAGGATAGGAACCAGTAAGATGGCTGCATTAATCTGAAAATCGATACCTGATGCGAAATAATAGATGTAAACAACTAAGTACAATGCAAATTGAATACCCATCTTGATGAGATTGGATATAACAATGGAGAGGGGAACCACCAGCCTTGGAAAATACACTTTACCGAAGATTGCCTGATTGGCGTTGAATGTATCAGAGCATTTGCTGAGGCAGTCCTGGAAATAGTTCCAGCATACGAGACCGGCGAGATAAAAGACTGCTTGTGGAATACCATCTGTAGAAATGCCAGCAATGCCTCCAAACACAAACATGAACATGATGGTAGTGAATAGAGGTTGGATGACAAACCATAAAGGCCCTAATATGGTTTGTTTGTAAAACGTCACGATATCACGTTTGACATACATTGCCAAAAGGTCGCGATAACGCCAAATTTCGCCAAAGTCGATGCTTAATAGGCTACTTTTATTTGTTATTATAATATCCCAGTCTTTAGCCATAATGCTTATTTTTTGCAAAAATAGAAAAATATAATGATATTACTAAATCATCTTCTTATTTTGTAAATAAAATCGTTCTTTATGTTGCGATAAATCGCTCTCAAATGATTGATATTCTGATTTTGCCTATAAGTATCTAATGGCATGATGAGAGGGATGCTCTCGATGCGTAAGTGATGATGTTCGCAAAAAACATTAATGAGTCTTTCACTCATATAACCATAAATACGACTTTGTATAGGATCATCAATAGGGGGTACACGTCTTTCTACTTCAAAAAGAATGTCGAATAGCCATTCTGAATAGGCTTCGAAATGTTTCCAGTGCGTTATAAACATGTTGTAGCCTACTGACTTGTTGCTATGATCCATTGTTTTTTCAAAGGCAGGTACATATTGTGGGCTGCGTTCTTTAATAATCTGGCGAAGCATCTCCCAGTCTTTGGCAATATGATACTCTCCATATTGTTGAGTATTGCTGACACGCCAGTGGCGGGCAGTGGGGAGAATGATGTCGTATTTCTGTAGAAGTACCTCCAAATCAGGGAATTGGTATTCCTGGCTTAGGAAATCCTGCGTAGAGACGAAACGTTTATCTGCAGAGAACTGTGGCCATTTCTTCTGAAAATCGAAATAGCGACGATAATGATTAAGGCCTACTATATCGACATTCTTTAGGTTCTTCCAAGCCCAATAGTGACATGTGAGTTCACAGAAATGAGGGTTCTTTGCAGAAATATTCTTTCCCTCATCATCGGGTTGATACCCTGCAATATGCTCGTGTAATGTAGCTCCAGCCTGAACGGGTAGGAAATATGGGTGTTGAGGAAGCGGTACCTCTTTGTGGGCACAGATAAATATCTTGATGTTACTCATAGGCTAACCATGTTGGGTATGTATGAAATCTGTATTTTTTCGATCAATATGAAGGATGTTTTTAAGCATCCTTAAAACTAGTCCAGGAATGGCCAAGACTTTGCTGAACGAACGTAAGCGCAATTGTCTTGGGATGGCAATATATAATGATATAGCTAATATACCAAGAAGTATCCACCATTTTTCACACCATACTGGCATAAAAAAAGTCATGAAGATGGATATTCCACCAAGTAACACAACCAGAATAGAACGTGGAATCAGTGCTTGCTGTATCGTCTTATCTATGAAATTGATTTTTCCATGAGTAATGGCTCCAGGTATTTTGGGTAAGTTGCTCAAAAGGCTTTGAATCTGGGCAGTCATCCAGCGCATGCGCTGGCGCTGGAAATTATCTTGGTTACTTACCTTCTCATCAAAGACATGAATTTCTGGGGCATATTTGATGAAGATTTCCTGATGGAGTAGGAGGGCTTCCATTTCACGGTCTTCACCTGCTGTAGAGAGTTGGAAGACATTCTTTTTAAAAAGTTCGTAGTCAAAGCACATGCCAGATCCAATCAGTGCAGATGACAAACCGAGGCGGTTGTGGGCTTTGCGGAAGATGGTATTGTTGATTTCCTCACTGGTTCCATCCAATACTGCTACGTCGTTATTGGCATTTTTAGCACAACGATGACATTGGATAGCGTCATAGATAGAGCAGAGAATATTCAACTGGGATAGGAAATCAGGACGAACGACATTGTCGGCATCTAGTATAACCACATTATCAAATTTACCAGTGACTTCAGTCATGGCATATTGCATGGCCTTGGCCTTGGAACTCTTTTCAAAGGTTGGTGTCAACAAGGTGATGGGTAACGAACGAAGATAATCATTTGTCTTGGGCTGCATGTGATCAGAAATGACCACCAGTGTATAGTGCGATGTCGGATATTCCTGCAAGAGGAATTGCTCTACAGCATTGATGATAACACGGTCTTCATTATAGGCAGGATAAAGAATCAGGAACCTGGTCAACTCATCCTTTAGGGCTGCAGCTTGCGTGGCAAACTGATCATCTTTGTCGTAAAAGAGGGAGATGATGGCAAAGAAGGCCACATAGGCTACTGATCCCAATATGATAAACCATACAGTCCAGTCAATAATATGTAAAACCTGCCACATCATGATTTGCGAACTTTATTAGATTTGAAATTGAACCGTCCTCCTAATAGCCTTGTACTGATGATCCCCCAGAACGTGACGAGGGGAGCACGGAGGAAAGTCTTGTCCCACATTTCATCTACCAAATAATCTGGAGTAGCTATCGCAAAAATGAACAGGGCAATAGAACCTAATACCCACCATTTGAGCGCCAATGTCAAATAAATAAATGGAAGGATCAGACTCATCAGAATAATGATACCAACCATCGTTGTTCTTGGTAACAGCATCCATTGTATGATTTTGTCTGCCAAGTCGTATTGTTTTCTGAATATAGCCCCTGGTAGGAATTTAATGTTGCGGATAAAATTACGAACTTGTTCAATGGCCCAACGCCCACGCTGTTCATTCATCTTTGTGGTAGTTCGCTTCTTTTCACCATAAACTAGGATATGGTGGAAATAGTCTATAAAGATACCTTGGCGTAATAATAGGGCTTCTAATTCTTTATCCTCACCTGCAGTTTTGGCTTTCATGACATTGGCCTTGAACCAATTGAAATCGTAGGCAGTTCCAGATCCAGCCAAAGCTGCAGAAACACCTAAATTAATATGGCCACGACGGAAGATGTTGTTATTGATTTCTTCAAAGATGGCTCCCATACGAGCGGCAGCCGTATCTCGATTGCGGGATATGCGATGCAACTGGATGGCCTTTGTGGCTGCTGTTTCAAAGGCATCATTCACTTCTGAGAGAAAATCCTGACCGACAATATTGTCAGCATCTAGTACCAGGGCAATGTCGTAGATCTTAAACTCTGGCAGGTTGAGTACGGCATATTGCAGAGATTTGGCTTTCGTACTTTCTGCAAAATCTGGTGTTAATAAAGTGATTGGATATTGGGCTAATCGCATATTGGTCATTTCGCTTTGGTGATCGGAAATGACGACTACGTCGAACATACGCTGTGGATAAGACTGGCTCAGAATGGATAGAACGGTATGCTCGATGACGGTGTCTTGTTGATAAGAAGGGATGAGGATCACAAAGCGGTTTTGGGTCTTTGCTTTATTGATAACCGTATTTCTTTCGAATAATGCAGCTATAGCATAGACCCCCAGATAGAGGACAGTGCCAGCTGCAAATACGAAGAGTGTCCAATCGATGATATATAATACTAACCAGGAATCCATAATTGTTAAGTGAAAAGTGAAGAGTGAAAAGTGAAAAGCCCTTTGCAGGCAGCTTTTGATAAATCAAGTCTGCCTTTTAAAGTATATTTTATAATATCTCGAGGGGCGACGATGCATGTCAGATAACAATATGCAAGATATTTGTATATCCCATGCCAATTGCGTTTGACTAAAAGGAGGCGATTACGTGTGATATAATTAGTGCGCAGAGGGCTGTTCTGACCTGTGCTTTGGCTTTCTTTGTGGTAGATGGTGCAAGTAGGATCGTACCAGATTTTATAACCAGCTCGAGTAAACATCATAGACCAGTCGAGTTCTTCGTAATAAAGGAAATAATCTTCAGGCATAAGTCCCACTTTTTCAATTGCTTCTCTTTTTATCAGCATGGCCGCACCATGTGCGTACGGAGTAGGGTGGGGAGCATCGTATTGACCTTTATCTTCCTCACCATAACCAATTGCCTGATTGCGAACTGTTATTTTTGAAAGTGGAGTATAGCCTGTATATTGAATTGGTTTTGCTCCCCAAGTAAAGCGAATTTTAGGGCATACAATGCCAATGTTAGGGGAAGACTCTAATCTGTTTATCAAAGAATCCACATTGAATTCTTTAAAAATGGTATCATTATTGATAAGAAATAAGTATTTGCCTTTTGATTTCTTAATTCCTAAATTATTACCTCCGGCAAAACCTAAGTTCTTTTCACTTCTAATAACTTCAACTTGTGGAAACTGTTTTTGAATGATACTTGCTTCATCTTGTATTGAGGCATTATCCACTACAATCACCTCCATGTTTTCATTGAAGGGGATGGACTCAATCAATGCACAGGTGTCTTTCAAACCATTGTAATTGACTGTGATAATAGATAATTTACACTCGTTTTGCAAGTTTCTTTTCCAATTTTAGACGTTTCTTTTTAGTTTCTATTTCTAATTCCTTTGCTTCGTAAATCTCAAATTCTTTTTCTAGGTTGGGTAAGAAGAACACAGTTGTCAATCCACCGTAAAATATGACAATATTTGGGAACTGCATTAGAATCTGATTAGCATACCCTCCCAAGTGAAGTGCCATAAAGGCTGAACACCAAGCAGCACCTATTCCCATCAAAGAACGATTTTTGATTCTGAAAAAGACAGTCCAACATGCTCCAACGAAAATGAGAATATTACAAATAAGGAACCATGACACACCTATCCATCCTGTTCTAACCCAAATAAAAACATATTCAGAATCTGGGGGGATTGTAGAAAGAATTTTGAACTTATTCCAAGCTGGTATATCTTGGGCAAAGATTCCGATACCAATGCCCCATGGGGCATCTTTCATGTATTTTGCTATGGCGGCTTTGTTAATATCACGAACGTTTGCAGACGCGTCATTTGGATTAAAAGCAGATCGCATACGGCGTATTTGATTGTTTCCTTGGCCGATGTTCGTAAACATTAACATGCCGATAAATAGCCCAAATACAATGGATACAGGTATGATTATTTTTGCTGATTTCGATAATACCAAAAATACTAAGAATCCTGCTATCATACAAAATATGGCTGTACGAGTTCCTGATTGGAACATCGCCCATGTGCATAATATACCTGCTATGCCGAAGAATAATTTATATTTTCTTACCTTATTGGTAATTGTGATGATGAAAAAAACAACAGCAGCAGCAGCCATGTGAATACCATAATTCGCTGCGTCTGTAAAAGTGCCAAAGTATCTTGTAATACCATTGACCATATGCTGTCTTTGGTGGTCTTGGACAAACAGCCAATACATCTCTCCGGATGTCCATCCAATGTTTTTTTGCTTCCACCCCCAAAATACTGCAAAAAGTGCGCAGCATGCCCAAGCAAAAAGCAAATGGTAGATACGTTTTGGGGTATTTATATAGAGGGCAAACACAATGACTGCATATAATATTTGAAATGCCATTAGGCGTACACCTGTAAACCAAGATCCAATATTGATGCCTAAACCACATGTGTCATTTAATACTTCAAGAATGCAAAAGGCGCACCATCCTAAAACACCCACCAGCATGAGATTTGCTAATTTCTCAAAATGTGACTCTCTTAAATCAATGATGGCAATGGCAATAAGTGCTATTTCAAGCATCTCATTAGGCAAGGAAGATGGAATGCCACTTGGCCATAAACGCTCCTTGTTAAGAAACATTACATAGTAGTTGATCAGGAAGAGCAACCAAAACGTAAACATTCTGTAGCTAAATGCCAAATAGACAAAGAGGATACTGAATGGCAATGCCAAATACATCGCCATGCCGTTGATTCCAGAATTGATAAATGAATATAGGCTCAGTAAAAATAGGAGAAAGAGTAGAATTGCTCTTCCTCCATTTTCCCGAGAATATGTAGTGAACCTATTCGCCATTTATTTTGCGTGGCTATTCTCTACGGCTGTCAGACCCATTTGCGAGATGCGGTATACAAAGTTGTTAAACTTGGTATATGGCGGTAACTGTCCGACAAACTCTTCAACGGCATAGCGTTGGCATTCCGTCAAGTACATGAAGAGTGTGTTCTGGTCTTTCAATTGAGACTGTAACTCTTTCAATGCCTTCTGGTCTACATCTTTCCATGTTCGGTTGGCACGTGTTACCATCAAATTAATTGTACCCATATTCAGAAGGCCAGAGGGTACAGAATTGTCATCCAAGTTGGGATATTCGATAATGGCAATCTCGTTAGGAAGGATGTCCGGGCAAATGTCCTTGATATCTTTGGCCAAAATAAAACGGCTGTCTTCTGCCAGGAAATCCTCATCGTATGTCAGACGACGGACTTGAAGACCGATGGAAATCCAGTAGTTCTCCAATTCCTGGGCGATATAGCTTTTACCATTGGCTGCGTCTGTAGAAAGTAAATTAAGCACATTTTGTTGCCCTTCCTTGAAATGAGGGAGTAGGGCCTTGCTCAATTGCCGTAATGCCATATCGGCAATGGTTTTATTGAATCTGCGATAACGCAATGTACTTTCTTTCGGGAAACAGCCCATGACAGGAATCTTTGTGATTCGTTCAGAACGCATACGGTCTCGGAGTGTTCTGTCAAGCAACTCGATGATAAAGAAGTACATGGCTGTTAACATAAAGGTCAGCATGAAAGCACCTAGCAAAATCATCATACGATTGGTAGGCTGCGCATTCATTGGGAACATAGGCGGGTTCAGCACACGAAGTGTTGCAGTAGTCATTTGCAGGTTTTTCTGACGGAGACGGGCTGCATTTAACGCTTTCAGCATTTCCATGTAATTGCCTTCAATAAAACTAATATGGCGATCTTTACGGGCAATCGTTGCTCCAATTGGTGCATAATAAAGAATTTCTTTATCAAGTTTCTGGCGCATGATATCCTGAGCACTTTCATGTGCTTTGGTCTTTTCAAGTAAGAGAACCTGCTCCAGCCAGCGGCTAATCATATCATTAGCTTTGACACCTGTTTCTGTGCTGGTTGTTCCAGCCTCTATGTCTTTTACTAAGCTTCGAACATTATTAGTTGCGTCTTGTAACATTCTTTCTGCTTTTGCTAACTCTAATTGAGATTCTACACCTGTTCCACCTCCTTCGCTATTCATGAGTCTGAGATTTGAAATACGAGACTGAATGCGTGAAATATCTGTCACTTGGTCTGTAAAATCTTTATTTGCCTTGATAATTTTTGCGCGATCACCTAATTGTCGTTCCAAGTAGTCCATCAAAGCACGCGTGGTAGTTTTGTCAATAAGTAAAGTGTTATCTGAAACTTTTTGTTGAGCATCTAATCCAGACAATTGCTTTGTTTGTTCTCCGTAATTAATAATTCGCTTTTCTACGTTATAACGAATCATGTCGTCTTCTGCATTGGTCAGAATTCGATATAAACGAGCGACTTCTCGTTCAAAGAATTTGATAACATTATTAGTTTCACCATAACGTAATTGAGCATATTGACGAGCAAAAACCTCATTAAGGATATCAATTGTATTATAAGCGATACCTGCATCATTTGCTGCATAACCTATATCAATAATGTCACTACGATCTAATTGAACAACTTTTAGACGCCCTGTAATACTATTAATTCCAAACCATGGGTGATAGTTTGTCAGTCCGAACAGATAGTTGTCAGCTGAAGGCTTTTCGTAAGCCTTTAAATTGGCATACGTCGCATTTTCACTATTATGGTTTATCAGTGCTTTAACCTCTGCAGGAACGCTACTACTTAATTGGCGATAATGTTCTGCAGAAATATAGTTGTTATCTTTATTGGGGTTCCCATACATCATACAACGCGCAAAAAGTCTTAAAGATACCTCGTGGATAGTAACATCTGTTGTAATTAACAACAATAAGTTGGTCATGTTTGTTTGAACCTGGCCACCTGCCACACCAGAGCCTCCTTCGATATTATAGGCGGTAATCATACCTGTATAAATAGTCGTATTCGTGTTGTAAATACGCTCCATGTGGCGAGTTGAAAACCATGCCACCACTAAGGCTATTAATGGTAGAATGATTAAGTACCAACGAATTTTGTATAAGAACCTAACTATATATCTGAATAAATCCATAGCTTCTGATTTTAGTATTATTTCTTTTGCTTTTTCTCAGCTTTAGCTGCTGCTTTAGCAGCTTTAGCCTCAGCTTTCTCTAATTTCTTTTCTTTCTTGTTTTCTTCCTTGACGGCTTTCTTGATTCGCTTTTCAACAGCCTTGTTTTCTTTTGCTATTTGCTTGTCGGTTTTATGGGTCTTCTCATCGAGAGTTATTTCTGTGGTGGAATTAGTAATGATAGGCGTATGTGTTAATATCTCCAAAGTTAATATGTCTGTCGTAATCTCAGTTTGCATTGCTTGATAATTAGTTACTTGAGCGGTTTCACGTTGTTTGGTATAAGCAAAATCTTCAATGCTCATATTACCGTTTTCGAACTCTTCACGATTTAACGCACCAGCTCCTTGATATGCTGCAGCTCCTTCTCCTATGGTTTTTAATGAAACCAAATTGTTCGTAATTTTTACAAAGAGAGTTGCGATTTGTAGCTTTAATTGATCATAAGCAATATCTTTCTGAATAACAGCTTGATCTACTTCTAATCTCTTACGTTTTACAGCTGCAGTTAAATCTAAAATATCTTCTAATGGAAGATTCAAACTGACACCGACATTCCAGTAGTTTGATTCTGTACCCTGATATTGCATTACCATGGGCGAATAAGCACCACTTGTATTACCCCACATGTCACCTTTACCATAACTATAGCTGCCATGAGCATTTAAATAAGTAAAGATGTGCCTTTTCTGCTTCGCTACTTCTGCCTGAGCAATTTGGCGGGCCTTCTCCAAAGATAAAATCTGAGGCGTTGATTTCGCATTTTCCAACAAAACTGATAACGGTGGCAGGTGGAACTCGGAGAAATTGATATCTTTATCCTTGCTGGAATCGAAGAATCCTGCACTAATTCCGCTCTCGTCGAACTGGGCGAAGGCGGAGGTGGTTGTTCCTGTGATGGCTACAATAAATAATAGTCTTTTTAACTTATTCATTGCTATGGGGTTAATGTTGTTTCTATACGTTTTCTTTTTGAACGAAGCCTGTCAGCGTACGGAAGATAATCTGCATGTCCATCTTGAAACTGTAGTTACGACCATACTCGATATCCAACTGCTTGCGCTCCTCGGCAGACATCATGCCGCCTTTACCACGCTCTTCCACCTGCCAGAGACCTGTAAGGCCTGCAGGTGCCATAAAGCGGTCGATGCTCTTGTCTGCCGTGAGTTTCTCTGCCTCGTAGAGGGGGAGAGGACGGTTACCGACAATCGACATGTCACCTTTTAATATATTAAAGAGCTGCGGTAATTCGTCGATACTATATTTGCGGATGAACTTGCCAACCTTTGTGACTCGTGGGTCGTTCTCAATCTTAACGAAGGCGTTCTCGACTTCTTCCTTCTTCTCCTTGGCATAGTCACTCTCAGCCACTACGTAGTCGTCACCTACCAGCATGACCTCATCATCACTAATCATCATGTCGGACTCCATGCCCATATCCATCATCATCATCTCGGCCTCATCGCCAAGCGGAGCGGTGATAACATGCTCTTCCTCAGGTTCTTCCTTCTTTTCAGCATATTGGTTGCCTTCCTCCTTAGCCACATCCTTCAGACGCTGCTCGGCATCTTCATACATGGAGCGGAACTTCAGGAAGTCGAAGATGGTATAGTTGGTTCCTACGCGCTTTGACTTAAAGATAACGGGACCTTTGCTCTCCAAACGGATGGCAATGGCAGTAAGGATAAATACTGGCGAGAGAATAATGATGGCCAGTAATGAGAAGAATATGTCGAAGAGACGTTTCCAAACGGGAATCTTGAACTTTAACATGCGGTACTTGGGTACGGCATCATCGAACAAAATAGTCTCACGATCCGCAATGAAGGTAATCTTCTTATTAAGATCTGTGATGGATGAGGCAGCATTGACGGTATCATTGATACCGCACTTCTGATACATCTGCCTGTCTTCCTTTGAGAGATCATGGGTGAGCAGGATAATATATACGCCCTTGCTCTTCTTTTTCAGATAGGTGATGGCAGTGATGTCCTCATTGAGCACACCCTGTTCGAAGAACACGATGAAGTGCTCATTACGGACATGGGTAGAGCAGGCTGCAGCTGCCTCCTTGTAATTCTTCGTATATTGTACCAGACGACCGGGAATGTACTTCAGACGTTCCTCAGTTTCGGGATTGCTACCAAGATATACAACGCCTATCATATCGACTGCTTATCTTAGGGGATAATCTTCTTGACGCGGATTTTCAATTCCATCGGGTTGAAAGGCTTCACGATGTAATCCTCGGCACCGATCTCCAACAGACGGATACGCTCACTGGTAGAGTCCTCACTGGACAGCATGATCACTGGAATGTGCTGGAACAGCTCATTCTGCTTGATCCACTCCAGAAAGTCGTCACCTCGCATACCCGGCATACGGATATCTGAGATAATCAGGTCGGGGGTATTTCCTGCCTGAAGCCATTTTACTCCTTGCAAACCATCGGGCAACCACTGTACATCGTAGTCGCTCATGAGGTAGATAGAGAGGACCTTGGCTATGGTCTCTTTGTCGTCAAGTATTAGTATTTTTTTCTTCATATATGAATTGAATTTATTCGGTAATAACGTTATTCTAAAGTGCAAAGGTAAACAAAATATTTTAATTGTGTTCAAAATATCGTAAAAAAATCACTTTTTTTCGAAAAAAAGTTGTTTAAATCGAAAAAAAAGGGGAAATTTGCAAGAAAACCGTATTATAAATAGAAACTCATTCTTATTAATTA
>JAEEGG010004777.1_pt1 | contig 32674 bp, 27 predicted proteins | sample 9134161 | NCBI WGS metagenome assembly JAEEGG01 (sample SAMN16246543, study PRJNA631951) | gut metagenome | biome: gut microbiome; feature: rumen; material: CR-attached | host: Bos | place: Iran: Karaj | collected 2018-10 | reverse complement strand
CCAGCCGCTCCACGTCGATCATCAACATGCTCTTGAACCGTGCCAATAACGCCATGGCCCTCAACAGCGGCTCGGCCACCAGCACGGCCACCAGCATACGCTCCTCGCTGTCGTCGCGGCTCAGGACCGCCACCTCGGCACTACGCCGCTTCTGGAAGATGGGCCTCGACGACCAGACCCCACAGAACGTCACCCTGAGCAGCAACGCCCCTGGCGCACAGCTGCTCATCAACGGCACTCAGGTGCCAACAGGGCGGTTCCAGGGCAACCTCTTCGCCCCCGCCACGCTCAAGGCCGTCGCCCCCGCCGGCTACGAGTTCGAGGGCTGGCTCACCACCGGCGGCAGCCGCCCCGCCATGCCCAAGGGCAGTTCGTGGGACTATTACGACCAGGGCTCGCTCGACGGCAAGAACTGGACCGCCGCCAGCTTCCCCGCCGCCAACTGGAGCAAAGGCAAAGCCCCCTTCGGCTACGGCAAGGACGGCCTGGCAACAACCCTCGACTACGGCTCCGACAGCAACAACAAGCGCCCCACGGCCTACTTCCGCACCACTGTCAAGCTCGACCAGGCACCCGCCGCGGCCGACCTCTTCACCCTTAACTTCACCGTCGACGACGGCGTCATCGTATACGTCAACGGCATCGAGGCCGGGCGCTACAACATGCCATCGGGCAGCGTCGGCTTCAACGCCTTCGCCCAGTCGTATGCCCCCGACAATCCCGACGAGGCAACGATGGCACTCGACCCCAAGCTCTTTCACAGAGGAAACAACAGCATCGCCGTCGAGCTGCACAACAACAGCGGCAACTCCTCCGACCTCTACTGGGATGCCGAGCTGGCCATGACCGTCAGCAGCGACATGTCGGCCACCTACTCACGCGAGCCGGAAATCCAGCTGCCCAAGGGCGAGAACGTCATCCTCACCGCCAACTACCGCCAGCTCAACGCGCAGGAGCGCCTGTCGGCAGGCATCACGCCCGTACGCATCAACGAGGTCAGCGGCGCCAACAGCATCTTCATCAACGAATACCAGAAGAAGAACGACTGGATAGAGCTCTACAACACCACCGGCGAGGAAATCGACGTCAAGGGCATGTACCTCACCGACGACCTCAGCAAGCCCGACAAGTATCAGATCACCACCAACGCCCTGATTCCCCCCCACGGCTACCTCCTCGTCTGGTGCGACAAGCTCGAGACCACCTCGCAGGGGCTCCACGCGTCGTTCAAGATCGGTGCCGAGGGCGGCGTGCTGGCGCTCGTGGCTGCCGACCGCAGCTGGGTTGACCACTTCTACTACGGTGCCCACGACGGCAACCAGACCGTAGCACGCTATCCCGACGGCGCATCCACCGTCTACACCACCAACGTGCCCACCATCGCCCGCGCCAACATCCTGACCAGCTACATGCAGGAGGTGGCGCAGCAGTCTGGCGGCATCGTCGGCGTCGACGCCCTGCTGGCCTCCGACGGCGACTTCCGCCTGCGCTACGGCTCGCAGCAGCTCATCGTCAAGGGCGACGACAGCGCCACGGCCCAGATTGACATCTACACCACCGACGGCCGTCTGGCCTGCCAGTCCGCCACAGTCCTCTCCGCAGGCAAGGCCACGCTCAGCGTCGCCCACCTGCCTGCCGGCTTCTACATTGCCTGCGCCACCGACGACGCCGGCCGCCGCGTCAGCTGCAAGTTCGCAGTCCGTTAGAACCTGCACTTCCTGCACTTGAACCTACACTTGATGATAAGCGGCGGGGTTTTGGACAAAAAGCACCGGGTTTTGAGCAAAAGGTGGCGCCAAACTATGGGGATTGAAGCGCCCAGCTTAGGTGCAGGTTAAAGTGCAGCTTTACCATACACGCATCGTATTCTCATTTAGCAATCCGGCACACCACGCGAGGTGAAATCATAAGTTTTGCCCAAGTTCATATGCTTTTTGTAAGGCTTCATCCTTGTGGATGATGACCGTCTCTTCGCCTAACTGGATGCGGGCTTCGCCCTCGGTGACGATGAAGAGGTGATTCTTGCGTCCCGATGGTAGCAAGCGACTAAAGTCGAGCGATGTTCGTGGGTGTGCAACTCCGTCGGGCCGCCACCGTTGATTTCGATGTAAGCGACGGAACCATCCACGATGCGCCCCATCTCTCCAAACAGTTTCTTGGCACGGTAATTCACATGCTTCGGGGGCGTCATGAAATCTTACATATTTCGTAGATTTATTCGTTAAACGACCCAATCTCTATCAGATTACCATCAGGATCAGCCACATAGCAGGTACGCTGGCCCCAAGGCTCTGTTGTGGGAGGAAGAACGGAGGAGGCACCATTCTTGAGCGCATGCTGGTATTCCTTATCGACATCAGCGAAGGTGGGCACGTCGAATGCCAATTCTACAGTACCATTGAACCCCTCGGGATATTGGAACTTCTGAGCGACCATCTGCTCGAAAGCGTCACGCGGGAAGAGGATAATGCGCATGTCGCCCAGCATCATCTCCACGTTAGGCTGAATGCCGTCCCAATCTGTAGTGAAACCGAAGATCTTTGTGTAGAAATCGACAGTCGCTTTGTTGTCGCGGGTGAAAAGCCCTACGGTGTTGAATTTGAATCTTTCTTTCATATCATTCATTGTTTAAGTTCAAAGAAATAGAAGTCTGTCCAACCAGTGTTCTCGGCGTAGAGGTGCTGCTTGCCGCGATACTCGAAGCCGAGACGTTCGTAGAGTTTGTGGGCGGGTGTGTTCGAAGCAAGGGCATCGAGACGAATGGTCTGCATGCCTTTACTCTTTGCCATACGGATAGCCTCGTTAACCATCTCCGAGCCGATGCCTTTGCCTTGGCTGTCAGGACTGACGGCAAGGATATGAATCACAGCCACCTTTTCGTCTGGCACCTGCTGTGTCCAATCTATCGCGTGATAATCCTCACCCTGATACATCGTCACTGCCATTGCACCGACGATGACACCTCGCTCATGGTAAATGTACATGCTCCCCTCGTCGATATAGGCTCTGATGCCTTCAATCGTAGGGTGTTTGCCTTTGCTCCATCTGGCATATGTGGCCATCTCTGGCGTACGTTCCGTTACATCGTCATAGAAGGCAATGATGGCCTCGAAGTCCTTTTGTGTTGCTAATTCTAATCTTATTTCCATTTCATCGTCATCTGTTGATCTTTTGCCATCTTCTCCGCAAAGGCATCCTCTCCATTTTCGCGGATATAACGGATGCAGGCGGCTCTGTCGCTATTAAACAGGAAAGTAAAGATCTTGCCGACAAAGTTGTTGTGAATCTTACATTCTTTCACATCCTTGTCGCACTCGGCGCAAGTGTGAAAGCCTTTCTCTTGGCAACATTTGCGGATTTTACACCACGATGCTTTCTCGTTTTCCTTGCATCCTGGACATTTGCCATTGAGGAACTTTTTGCATGCTCCGCAATATAATCCACATGCGGCAATCTGCAGGGAATTGTTCGTCATTTCTTTCATTGTATAACTCATTTTGTCCTGACCGCCCCAAACTATATGGGACGATCAGGACGGATTATTACTCTATTGGTATCTGAATCACCGACAGCCATTTCTCAGGGTCTTCCTGGTTCCAGGCTCCGTCGATGTAGCATGTACGATGTTGCCCAACCACCTTATAGCCCTGCTCCTCAATATAACGGAAGGCCTCAGTGAACGACTCGTAGAAGCGCTCGTAAGGGCCAATGTGCTTCATGCAGAGTGCCTTTGGCACGGCGGGCAGGCGTTTGAACTGGATGATGGCGCTGTCTTCGCCCATTTCCTCCACTTGTTCGCAATACTCGATGTCGATGTCAGTGGGGGTGTACTCCTTGTTGTGCTCGATGGTGAAGCAGTAACCTGGTGGCGGACACTTGCATCCTAAACGTTGCATTTCAGGACCAATCTTCTCTACACACATAGGGCCGATAGCGGCGTAATTAGGGATTACTTCACGATGACTTGCCACGATGATTTCGGGCAGCGACTGAATACTAATCTTTTCCATTGTCTTCATTTCTTTGCGAGCGTTCCTCCAGTCGAGCAGTTGGTTGCGACGGGCTATCAGTTCCTTTAGCTGTGCCTCTGTTTCCTTTATTTTCTCAGTAAGCTGGCGGATGGTTGGCGTGTGAGAATATGAATCGCACAGGTCCTTAATCTCATCCAACGAGAAACCAAGACGTTGTAGGTCGCGTATGGTCTTAAGCCGTTGCATCTGGTTGATGCTATAATAGCGATAGCCCGTCCACTCGTCCACCTCGTCAGGCACAAGTAGTCCCTTCTGCTCATAATGACGCAAGGTTTTAACTGTTACTTGCATCAACTCTGAGAACTCTCCGATTTTTAACCTTGTTTTTTTACTCATATCGCGCGATGTATTTGCTAAGCGACTGCAAAGATAAGGCATGACCTTAGGGACGAGTCAAGAGAAATTAATACTTTAACACGGATTTAACACTTCGTTGTTCCTTTTTTACTCCTGGCCAGTAGCACCATGCAATAATGGCGGGAACGAGAGATGAGATAGATTGTTCTTATTCGTTATAATATAATGCTCATGTATGGCGGCAAACGTGGCAACAGTGCCGACGATTGCGAGGGGGATAACGGACCAAAAGGTCATTGGGACAGCAATGAATAGCAGGAATCCTGTTGCCTTATTCGCTGCAGTGTGAGGGAAGCAACAATGCCCGTACATCACGAGGGCAGATATTTGATTCACAACTTTAATCGCAACTATTACTCCTGCCCACAGCCATAGCCATTGCGGCAGTTCTAGTATCGGCAGGAGCTTCCAGGCACAACACGCTACGAAGCAGAAGTCTGCCAGACTATCCAGCAATGCTCCCGTCTTGGTGACACACTTTAGCCTTCTTGCCAGCCATCCGTCAGCTATGTCGCTGATGCCGCAGAGACCATAGATTACCCAATATGCCACACTCGTCATATCACAAAGGAGCAGACTTATAGAGCCTGCAATCCTGAGTAGAGTTATGATGTTCGGCAACTGAGTCATATCGTATTGATTGTCTTTTGCAGTTCTTTCAAGAATCGGGTGGCGTGCTTGCCATCCATCTGGGCGTGATGGAACTGGAAGGAGATGGGCAGGGTTGTCTTCAGCCACCTTTTGCGATAGCGGCCCCAGGCCAGAAAAGGATTGGTGAAGATGCCGCTGTATTGGTTGACAATGCTGTCGAGCTCCGTGCCTGTGACAGCCGACGTGCCGACTATCACGGCTTCTTCATCTAAAATATCCTGACAGGTCTGGCTGATGGTCTCTGTCAGATGCAAGTAATTGGCATTAAACGCCTCCAAATCATCGCTGACGGCAACGTCGCAGAAACTGAGTCCGCCTTTGACGTTATCCGCTATCACGTTGATGGCCATGCGGTCATATTTGTACAGCTTTCCGTCCTTGGGCAGCATGTAGAACTCGTCTATCTTTGATGCAGCCTTGCCGATGCACCAGCACAGCAGCATATTGAACTTCATACCGCGCCGCCGACTCACCTTACAGAGCTTCGTCACGTCGAAGGTCTTCGTGAGTGTCACCATCGGCATGGGCGATTTCGTCCACAGCTCGAATGCGATGGCTCTGTTGGTGTCCTTGGGATCGATTTCCTGTTTCATAATTGCTCTTTCATTGTTTATAATCGGCAAGCGTTTTGACCTCACAACCTTTGCTCTCGTAATAGGCGAGCATCTCTGGGAGCTTTTTCAGGTCGTAGCTGGTGATGCAGTCGGAGAGGACATGTACCGTGAAGCCCGCTTTGGCCATGTTGAAACATGTCGATTTTACGCAGGCGGTAGCATCGGCTCCTGCTATGTAGAACTCATTGATGCCGTTCGTCGCGATGAAAGCAGAAAAAGCTTTATTGTTCATCATTTACTCAATCACAAAACTACGGGGATAGAAATCACTATAGAAACGACCATCGGTGGCGGTGAACTTCAGAACGCAGTAGTTGGGGTCAGTCACGCCACCTGGGTAGTACTGCTCGTCGCCATCACGCCAAATCATCTCCTTGCTCTTAGCATCCGTCAGTACCTCCATCGTGCCTCTCAACATCATGCCTTTGAAGCCTTTAGTATCACAGAAATAGATACTGGCCTTGGGGTTAGCCTTGTATTGAGCCACACGTATAGAGAATGTGTTGGTTGTAAAGTAGAAGGTTTTTATACCCTCGCGTTTACGTGGCTTCAGCATGGCCTTGGTCCAAGGAAAACCTTCTTGGTCTACTGACGAGATGTAAGCGATGGGCTGTTTGTCGGCCATCTGTGCAATGAGTTCCTTAACGCCTGCCAACGCGGGGTTGACATTTATGACCTCATCGTTACTGACATCCAGCGTTTGGCGCCAACGCTTTAGCTGGGGGAAATACGATTTCATCATGCCGATGTACTCCTCTTTGGTAATAGGTTTTTCCAACCCTTCATTTACAGCATTCACAAACTGAGCACAATGTTCAATCATCTCATCCATCGTACAATCCTGCAGGAACTGTCCGTCCTTGTAGCAGTACATGCAGTAATCTTCATTCTTACTTCCATCGGCATTCGTGCCGAGGATCTCCTCTGTGAGTGGCATGCCGCAGCTCTGACAAAATTTCTGTTTCATACTTTTTTCTTGTTTGTAATTAATGGTTTTGACGATGCAAAAATACATAGAATGACCACATAATCCAAATTTCTGGGATTGTAATTGATAATACTTTTTATTCTTCGTATCCTAATTGTCCTGGTAGGCGAAGTTTCTCTTTCTGGGGGAAGGTGGCCTCGTAAGCCTCGAAAGCATCAGGATTCTCGTCGGCTACGAAATAGCCCTTGGGCGGGCAGTAGGTTCCTTCACGATTGCCCCAGTAGCCAGGAATCAGTTCTTGGGCGAGAAAGTAAGGCACTTCTGCATCGCGAGGCTCTGCATGATAGTGAATCTTCATCTTGCTGGCGAGGTCGAAGCCTGCGTGTTTGTAGAACTCGATATTGCCTTCCATCTGCAGAAGACCAATACCCATCTCCTTAGCTTTCTCCAACGCATAGTTCAACAACCTCAAACCGTAGCCCTTGCGCTTGTAGTCGGGATGGATGCTGATGGGACCGAAAGTCCACGAAGGGAACACCGTTCCATCGTCAAGCATAATCTCTGCTTTGGAGAACATCACATGGCCGATAATCTTATCACAATCCTCCATCACAAAGTCCAGTTCTGGTATGAAGTCGGGATTTGTTCTATACTGATTGAGTACGTAATGCTCTGTGCATCCAGGACGATATACATTCCAGAATGCCTCACGCGTAAGGTTCTCCACCTCACGGTAATCTTTAGGGGTTTCTAATCTGATATTCATTGTTCTTTTCTTATAATGCAGCACGAGTCATCACGACTGGTGCTGCTTTCTTTTTCTAACTTATTATTAACAATCATACATGCAAAGTATGATATTCCTTATTTCTCGAACTCTCGGAGTTCCTCCAGTCCGCGCTCTATCTCCTGCAGTTGCTGGGCGTGGCGGCGGATCTGCCATTTGGCGAAGACAAAACCAAGACCAAAGGTGAGCAATGAGAGTCCGAGAGGCAACAACAATCTCGTACTGAACTCGTAGCCAGCCTCCGTGTTGAATCCCAGTTCCAGGATGTAGAAAGCGATCATCGCCAGACATACGGCACCAATCATCCACACCTTCTCCTGATGGCAGACCTTCTTGTAAGTGAGCACCAACCGACTGAGTTCGCTGCTGCTCTTGCCGCCCAGGTCGAATTTCGATAGCAGGGAGAGTTTCCATACCATGGGTATCAGTCCTATTATCATCACACCCTCGACGATGGCGAACGAGGTGGCCTGAATGGGCGTATTCAGATAGACGAAGGGGAATACCCCGCAGATGATGAGCATATTCACCACGAAACTGTAGATGTTCTGTCCCATGATGTGGTCAAAGGCCGACTTGGTCTTCTGTTGGATCATTTCCTTCACTATGCGAAGGTTCACTATTTCTGTTTCTGCCAGGCGCTCGTCGAGCTTGTTCCAGCTGGCTTTCAATGCTTCAAGTTCCATATCAATTCAATTTTAACGGTTCGACATTTTTCTTAATTTCTCTTTGGTTCGATTCAGTTTCACAGCGACGTTGGTCTTAGTGATGCCGAGGATGTCGGCAATTTCCTCATAACTCCGTTCTTCCAACCAGAGGAGAATCAGCGCGCGTTCCAATTTGCCCAACTGGTTGATGAGGCGGTAGAGTTCCCTGAGTTGTCCTGTTGTATCCTCGTCGGCTTCAAGTTGTGCCACATTAGCCGTCATAGGTACGGTCTGTGGGCGGGCGTTGGTGCGTCGGAGGAACGTGATGCAGGTGTTCATGGCGATGCGGTAGACCCATGTGGTAAGTTTGCTATCCCCCCGATAGCGCGGGAAACTCTTCCACAGGTTGAGCACCGTCTCCTGAAACAGGTCGTTCAGGTCGTCTTGGTCGTTGGCATAGATATAGCACACCTTGTAGATCGTACGTTTCTGTGCCTCGATCATCATCAGGAAATCTTTCTCTAATTCTTTCGTCTCCATTGTTCAACTAAATCTTTTAACCCATTAGTCGCAGAAACAGAGAATTAATTACACCTGACAGCAAAAAAATGTGAGTATCATCTAATCAATACTGCTCTACAAAGTCGCACACCAAGCGGAAGACGGGTTCATAGCTGTCAAAACGGACGGTCTTGTAAGTATCGAAGATGGTGTGATAATATTGGAAGGCATCGCCCTTCTCGTTCTCGAGGAATATGCAAGGTACGTGGTGCGTAGCAAAGGGATAATGGTCGCTGTTGGCAGCCAGGTCGCCACGATGTAGGGCCTTGAAGTGATGCTTCTCTGCATTGATCTTTTCAAAGAGTGAGTAGCCGCGCATGCCCTCATCGCTCACCTCGCAGTACTGTATGGGGTTATTGTCGCCAATCATATCTATATTAAATAGGTACTTGATCTGACTCAGTGGCACGATGGGATGCTCAACGTAGTAATTGGAGCCGCGCAGGTTGGCATCCTCGCCCGAGAAGGCGATGAAGTACATGTCGTATGGCGGACGATGCTTGGCGTAATAGGCGGCGAGGGTGACGATGGCAGCGGTGCCCGAGGCATTGTCGTTGGCACCAGCATAGAATACCTTCTTACCCAAATTACCCAGATGGTCGTAATGCGCCGTGAAGACATAGCAACTGTCGTGTCTCTCACCATCCACTTTAGCAATGACATTGAAACATTCGTAGTCCTTCAGGAACTTATTATCGACATTCACCTTCACGCGCTGTACGCCCTCGATGGCCTCAGGCGTCACCCAAAGGATGGGCTTATCCACCACCTTTTCGCCATAGGCTTTAAAGAACTTAATGGGCGCCTCCCATGTGTAGATGAGTCCGGCATTATTGCATTCGCCTAATTTTTGGAGTCTGGAGAAGTCCTTGCGATGCTTGTAGGTGAACCAGAACTCACAAGCCACCAGACAGTTGGCGTATTCAGGCTTGCCGAGATCGGCAAACATCCGTTCGGCATCGTAGTTCAGCGTATCGACATGATAGACGGGGAACTCGCCATGCACGCCAGGCGAATACTCTCGCATGGAGAAATCCACACCAGATCTTAGCTTTTTTCCATCGGCCCACATCTGCATCTTCCCGCAGAACGTATTAATGTCCAACTTGAAAGGCTGCAGCGTCACTTCGTCCACACCAGCCTTCTCGAACTCACGCTGCAGGAATCGCCCAGCCTTATTGGCACCGTCCTTGGCATAGCCACGCCCCTGATACTTGGCACTACTCAGTTCTTTAATCACTCGTTTGTAATGTGCCAGGTCCTGCGCTCCAACCATTGTGGCCGCAAGCACCATCAGAATCATTGTAACCGTCTTTTTCATCGTCTGTTTTTTCTTTATGTATTTTCGACCACAAAATTACTGATTGTTGCGGAAAGTACCAAATTTCTGGGATATTCTGCATAGAAAATGTGATGAATAGCACGAAAAAAAGCCGCCGACATACCTTGTGGGGTACATCGGCGGCATCTGTGAGAGAGATTTACAACTTACCTGATTGTGCGTCTTGGCGACACATTTCCCAGCCTCGGAGCATGGCGAAGTAGTCCAGAGACGAGGTGCCGTTTTCTTGGATGGCCATCGCGGCGCCGAGGGCTATCCAGCGAGTGGGTTGTTCGGAGGGGATGCCGAGAGGTTCATCGGGCAGGATGCCGGTCAACTTCGAGACGTTCTGAATGTACGCCTCGGTGTTGTTCTCCGACTCCGGTGCCCAGCGGCGGATGATGGTGCGGATTGTGTACAGGCGGTGCTTATGATAGTAAGTCCGCGTCAGCAGATAGAACGCTGCCCGCCAGCCGTACTCTAATGATTTGAACTGGCAGAAAGCAGCATCTTGCTGACGTTCTGCGAGACCTTTCCACTGTTCCTTACTGCGACGGATGTTCAGTGGATTGCAATTACGAATTCCTCGTGGTGTCATATTTTTCAATTGTCAATTATCAATTTTCAATTTCCTTAAACCTTCTTGTCATAATTGAGAAACTGAGAAAATGAGAAAGTGCTATACTTTATGGCAACTCCATTAGAATCTTTTTATAGACTCCGAACTTCACATTCTCAATAATCCCGTCTTCCTTAAAGCGGTTGATAGAGCGTGCTGCCGTAGCATTGCTGCAGCCGAAACAATCCATGAACTGCTGAGTCTTAAACTCATCGGGCAACTTACGGTAGCATTCATCGTAGCGAGTAGTACGGCGGCGTACCACGAACTCCTTGTTCTGGTCGGCGAAGTAGTTGAAGGCCATCTCGCCGAAGAAGAACTGCTGGCACTTGTATTGGATCTCCATCGCCAGACGGCAGAGCCGCTTGTCGGTATCATCCATTGTCAGCGTCTTCGACTCCTGCCACTCATCCCAATGGCGCATCAGAATGAACGGAAGCGATACGCCAATACCATAATAAGGTATGCGTTTCAGCAACGTTCTATCTGCCTTGTCGCCGTTGAACTCTGCTATCTCCAAGCGGCTTGACTGCCAATCGTAGGTCTCGTCGTTGAGAGGTTCGATGGGGATTTCCCCCTCTACCCTATCCAGACGATAAGCCCACGTGCGGAGTGTTTCATTGGAGTTGGGATCAACCTTCTGATGACGCTGAGCCATGCCCTTATCAGGCAAAGGGATCACAGCCAGTCGGGTGCTCATGCCAGTACCGAAGTTCCTTTGATTCACCTTGCGATGCAGGGCATACGGCGTGCCGGTATAGATGAAGTTCCAAAACACATTGAACATGCCGGTGATGCTTTCCTGATTGGCGTACATCTGGCCATCCTGCTCATTGTGGAACGCCTTCAACTCCAAGATCTCCCTATCCTTCCAGTCGCCACCTTTATTGTTCTTGGTGACGTTATCCAGCTCCGAGTCGAACGAGAACATGTGAAGATTCATCGGCTGTCCCTGAACAATCTCCACCGCTGCCAACATGTGCCGGATAAACTCACCAGTCGCTGTGCGGGCTGGATGAACACGAATACCGACAACAGGCTTTTTCAGGGCATCGCCCTTCTGGGCCTTGGTGCTTGTGGTGCGCTCCGTTCGTCCGTCCTTATACCTATTAACGGCATCGATGAGTCCCTGGTCTGACTGGATCATCGGGTCTGCAATCTTGAAGTAAAACTTCTCAATCACGTTCTTCCCCGCTCCCGGGTCACCGATGATAAAGATGCAGTAGTTCAGCCTCCTGACAATCTCCGGCTCATACCAGAAATGATAGTAAGCCCTCGTCATCAGCGTCCCGAACAGCGCCGCACTACTAAAGAGAATCGCCGGCATCTTATGCGGATGTGCATTCAGGAACAGCTCCTTCATACACGGATAATACTCCGCCATCTCCATTAACTCCTCCGCCCACTTATCCAGCGGCAGCATGGCGTAGATGTCAACCTCTCCCGACCTACCCAACTTCCCAAGGGCCTTGCGAAGTCTGTCCGGCATCCTCTCGGTGTAGCGCCAGCCCATGACAGAACTGACTGTTCCGGCCACATCCTCACCTTCTGCTGCAAGGTCTTTCACCCAAGGCAAAGACATCACCACCTCAGTAATCTTCTTCGGGTTCTTACCGTTCAGATAACGCAAGTGGCTTGCCAACTCTGTCAGCGTGTTATGGCGGTTCTTATCCAGATTCACACCTTCCAACCAAGCCTCGATGATCTTCACATACGTCACGCCGTTGTAGGTCATCACCGCCTCGGCATCAGGACTTTCGCCACCAGTATTATGACTGCCCTGACCGGTATGGCCAGCAGCCACAGCACTGCCAGCAGGACGTATAGTGGGCTGAGAATGACCGCTTCGATATTCGCCATTGTATTTCTTACCAAATTCTTCGTTTTCATACGTAAACAGTTTTTCTTCGTCAATGAAAATCACATCCTCACTTGTAGTAAGGAACGCACCCCTTGAGGCATCCTTACAGGCTTCATCAGGATTCAGCCCCAGCTTCTGCGAGAACACGATCTGGTTGTCTATCAGGTTGCCGACAGACGGATCTGCCATAAAGACCACCTTCAATCCATGCCCAGACGGTGTCACAAACACAAAGAGCACCCGCGCCTTATCCTCGTCGCCCAACCTGGCAAAAGCCTCAGCCCAGACCTTGCGAACATCACCCTCCACATGGTCAAAGTCGATGACGCACAATCCGTTCAGCCTACAGTACTTCTGATTCCTCCAGCAGCCCCGCCTGGTGGTCTTCTCGTCAGTCTGCTTGTTCTCGAACTCCTTGTCCGACTCGTCATACGTGGCAATGAATATCACAAACGGCAGACCCTTCTTCTTGTTGTCGTAGGCGCTTTTATCACCCCGGGCCAGCGCCTCGCGGGCCTCCTTCACTTTTCTGGAAGTTTCAGGCGCCGTGATAAGCGCCCGAAACTGTTCCTTGGTAATTACTTCAGTTGGCAGACCGAAGCTTCGTTGATAACAAAACATTTGTCAATCTCGCTTGTTAGACTGTACAGCTCTCTCCTTACTTCCAACAATCCTTTGACATCGAACGTCAGGTAAGCCATTACCTTCCGTTCATCCTTAACAAAGCACACCTTCAGGCATTCCTTGTTGATCAGATACTCGCCTTTCGGCAAGGTAGGTTCCTCGATCTGAATGTCCTTCGTCAGCTTCGCCAGCTCCTTCTGGAAGTAGGCAGCCTTGTCGGGCACATCCTCCGGACATTTCAGTTCGATACAAGTCAAGGGGTTCTTGCCTGTTGTGGCGTAACGCTTCGAACGGCCCACCTTCTTGACATCCTTCTGAGAGGGTTCACCCTTTTCCTGTGGTGTCACCTCGATAGAGTCATCGTCAAACACCCTGGTATTCGACTTGAAACTCTTCACGCACTTTTTTCTTTTTAAGTCTTCCATAACTTCTAAATACTCTAATGTCATAACTTTTTTACATAAGAACGTCTTTGTTTTTTCGACATAAGAACAAAAGGACATATTTTTATCACCTATGATTGGCGTAGCCTTATGTCCTTATGTTCTTCTGTCTAAAAAGATCTTCTGTCGAAAAACTACATCATGTTAATCTTGTCGACGTAGATCGTCGTAGCCTGCATGGCCTCGCCGGTCTGCTGGGAGTTCCACTCCCTGACCACCATCGAGCACTGCACCTTGTAGATGTACTGCGGGTCGTACTTCGGACAATTCACTGCCCTCTCGCCCGTAATCTCACCCAAGAAGGTATCGGTACCGTCGGTCAGCTTCAGCACCACCGAGTTAATCACTTTCTGGTCGCCTGTCTTGCGATCCATGTACTGTCGGGTCTGAAGCCCGCTCTGATTCAAAATCCTAACAATCCTTTCCATTTTAATTTTTGTTTTTGACATAAGAACAAAAGAACATAAATATTCTTGCGAAGCCCTTATGTTTCTTATGTTCTTCTGTCTAAATTAAACCTTATCCTTAATTCCATTCCTTATGTCGTTTTCCTTCAAAAATCATCTTGTCGATCATTTCCGCACCCTTGGGAGTCCAGACGAGATAGGTGCGCTCCTTTTGTTTCCCGTCCTTCGAGTAGTAGATGAAGAGCCGGTCCTGAGCCAGGCCGAGACCTTCATATCCGGGAGTCAGCCGGTACTGGCCCCGAGCCCATTTCAGAACCTTCATGTCCGTGAGGAACGAGTTCAGATCCTTCACTTCCATGCCTATCGCCTCGGCAATGTCGGTGGCGGTGATGCAGCCGTCGGCATACTTGTTGAACGAGACGATTTCACGTCCGATGATCCGCTGGGCCTCATGCTTCACATCGTCATCCGTCACCAGAAGCTTCCTGACACATTTCTGTGTGATCCGCTCCTGTTCCAGCTGCTGCCACCGGATCACCAACTTGGCGCGGGCCTCGTCGTTGAACTTCGTGGCGATGTAGAGACATTCCGTTTTCGAGAGAGAGTAACAAGGGCGTTGCTCACCCTTGGAGTCCGTGTAATCAACGAGGGAAAAATTTCCCCCGTTAACCTTCACCCATGCTTGTTCCATCTTTCTGATGGCCTTAAGCACGTCATTGTGAGGCTTGCCGGTAACTTCGGCAATCTCCAGCGATGTCATGCGCCCGGCATCCATCACTGTTAAAGTTTGATTTTGCTTCATCGTAAATCCTTTCTTTATAGTATTAATAATGTATGTGCGTGAGAAAGTATGTCGTTGTATCAGTAAGTCAAAGAACGCGCAAACCGAATGCAAAGCGAAAGCTCGCTTTTGGCTTTGCTGAGTGCAAAGTTAGACATAAAAAAAGGCATCCCAATGCTCTGCAATGGAATGCCAATGGTTTGCCAACGATATGCCAAAATCAGACTGTCGGCAGGTATGCTTTTCCTAGTTCCTCGGCTAATTTCAATGCCACCTCACGGCATTGGAAGAACATCTTTTCGTCGTTCTTGCTGTACTGCACCCTGTCCATCTGCTGCGGATTGTGATCCATGAACGACAGAGTGGTCAACTCACGGATATTACGGTAGTCGCAGGGAAACTCTAACGCCTGTTTGAAGGGAAGCTGCCTGATGCGGTCGCAGAACTTCTGGGCGTCAACGGGGAAGCAGCAGGCCCACCGCAGATACCAGTAGGCACCAGCCCACTTCTGCTTGTTGTCGATCACCTTACCCTTGCCCACGCAGGCTGCCAGTGCCCGGGCTATCTGTTCGTCAGTAAAGCCACCCGCAGCAGGATTGTTCCCCAGATGTACACCACCGTTGATCGTAATCTCCTTGGCGATAAAATTCCCCGGACTGTATACCTTGATACAGAATCCGTCGTCTTCATTCATGTTACTTGTCATCGTCTTTTCCTAGTTGTATGATTCTTGCTATGTTGTTGCCGGGACTGTTCACGTCGACGTCCATCTTGTCAATCTCCGCAGAGCCGATGTTCTTGGCATCGCTGGTGGACTGGCTCGACACGACGAAAAGGGGAGCTCCGGCGCGTTGCTCCTCCAACTTCTCTCTCCTAAGTCTTTGCTGTTCCGTCTCTCGCTGTTCTGCAAGCAGCTCATATACTGCATCGGCAGTCTCTGCCCAGCCTTCCATGACGGAGAAAAACCCGTTCATCTGCCTGAAGGCCGCACAGGCTGCCTCCAAGCCGTCAACATCGATGATGCGCCTGATGATCCTCACCACGTCGTCTTGCGTGATGTTGAGGGTGCTGGTGATGGGGGTGCCGGTAGTCATCGTCTCGGAGATTGAGCGTATTTATAAATAATGTGATTGTTGTGAGGAAAGATGGTGGGGCGAATGGTGCCGCCAAGGGGTTCTGACCTCGATCTCCGATGATGACCGTCTCAGGAATCGCCGCCGAGGGCCTGCCTGTCGACGCCTTTACGCGTCGGATAGCAGCCGAAAGTGTCAGCCCGCAGCTCAAAGCGGTCTTGGGAACTGACACGGAATTGCGCTTTGCAGAGATTCCTGTCATATTGAATACCTTTAATGAGAAATTCAGCTGCAAAGATATAAAAAATCCCTCAGCCGGCAATGAGATTTTCGATGTTTTTTATGCAAAGAATTGTTAAGCAAAACGACTTTTTTTCAGTACTCTCCAATCCTACAAACACTTACATCAAATCCCTTCAAGAGAAACACAAAGGGCGACTCTTCATCTGCAAGCTGTCAGGTGTTCAAATACCTCACGCTCGCTTGACGACTGGTAACCCGCTTATTGCGACAAATTTCGGCCTCCCTCCCCTAACTTTGTCGCTATTTCAAGTGGTTGTCGCAACAGAACAAGAAGAAAAACACAAAAAAAATTGGAAAGAGGTAATTATTCGTCGTATCTTTGCACCAGAGAAAACAAAGTATTAACATTTAAATAATTACAGTTATGACAACAAAGAAGTTTTTGGTAAAGCAGGTGCTCATGAGCTCACTTACCGCAGGTATTTTCGCATTCGGTTTCTCATCTTGTTCAGACGACGACTTTGAGAGCCCAGTAAACAACAATGCAGCCGACAACGGTTTTATCGCAGCAGGTAGCAACGACCAGTTGCAGAAGCCCCTCGGTCTGGTCTATACAGACTTCATCAACAGCAACGACGTACAGATCCTGAATGCCGACACCACCATCATCAGCGTGAGCAAGGCCTACGCCGACAAGATGGGCATCACGAACTTCGTGAACCACCCCATGGGTATCTGGCAGAATTTTGAGGAACTGGCTTACCTGCGCCGCGCCACAGCACAGCGTCTTGAGGGCGACAGGTATATCCTGAACGTGGTTCCTTCGGACCTCGTAGAGATTGTACAGGACGGTGAGGTGAACATCAACACAGGCCTCTTCCTGGATCCCAGCAAGGCAGCAACGACACGCTCTGCCAACGGCGGTGGCTTCGGAGCCCAGTATGTTGACAACAGCGGTACGATTCACCCGATGGCCGTTTATCTCCAGCCGGAGAACATGACACGTGGCGGCTCGGAGTACATGGTGTTCTCACCCGAGGACGTGCTCTGTCCCTCTGCTACCCGCAGCAGCAGCATCGAGGATTTCTTCACCCAACTTATCATAGGTGTTGTTGACGGTCAGTCAAAGGGTGACACCGATCTCGGCGTATCGTTCAATACCGGAGCCAAGTGCAGTCTGGTGAAGCTCAGCCCCACCCTCAAGAAGGATTTCAAGATCGAGTGTGGCAAGGAGAGTGGCGACACCATCACCATCGGTGTCAACTGCGGAACGGACTTCGCACTGGGCGCACGCGTCAACCTGAGCGTCTCTCATAACAAGGTGAGCAACTTCGAGACTGCTTTCACTGGCTCCTTCGCCTTCACCCCAAAGGTGACTGTCGGCAGCAGCAAGAAACTGGAAGTTCCCGAGGACAAGGCTACCTTCGAACTCGCCCCGCTCCCCAAGATCGCATTCACCATCCCCGTCATGGGTGTCCCCGTGCCCATCGTGCTTAACAACCACGTCGATCTGAAGTTCAACGCAGGTGTCGAGGGTAAGATCTACGCAGGCATCCAGTACCAGTTTGAGTCAACCTTCGAGGCAGGTGTGAAGTACGACGGCAAATGGCACCCCATCGCCAACGGTGAGATCACGAAGAGCAAGGTGAAGTTCATCACCCCACGTGCCGACATTCACGCTGAGGCTGGCGTAGGACTGTTCTTCTGCACTGACGCACTGATCGGCGGCGTGGCTGGCCCAACAGCAAGCATCGGTCCGAAACTCGGCGGCGAGATGGACATGTCGTTCGCACCGTTCGATGAGATCCCCTTCAAGTTCGACGCAGCCATCAAGATCGGTTTCGGTGGCGAGGTGGGTGGCAAACTCTCCATCATGGGATACGACCTTGGCAAATATACCTGCCCCATCACCATCGGCCCGGAATTCACACTGTGGGATTACTCAAGTTGGAAGAAGGACAACGACGAGAGCGAGAACTCATTCTACTTCAACGACATGACCAAGAAGGCCAATGCAGAGGCTGCCGCCGCCAAGGCTGAGAAGGCTGCAAAGGAAGCCGAGGAGAAAATCCGCAAGGCCAACGAGCCCGAAAACAAGAAGCAGTTCTGGTACTTCAAGGAGTATATCCGTCGTGACAGTGAAATACAGAATCAGTTATACCAACTGAACTTCCGCCTCAGGAATGATCGTGGCTTGGCAAACAGAATCTATGATACGGCTCTCAATGATACTTACGAATACGCAGTATCCACCTATACCATCATCAAGCCGGAGCACTTCGAGAAAATGAAGACCTATCTATACAATCATATCTACGAAGAAAGTAAAAAAGCAGGTCTCTGATGTAGAACTACCACATCTCCCAACAAAAATTAGTCACGGGGACAGGTGCTTGGGTATACCCAGATGCCTGTCCCCGCGACTACCCTCGCTTACTCGAAACATTCAAGTATTCATTTATTCAACTAGGACAAGAAGGTTTTCCAAAAGGAAAAGCTCGATGCAATCAAGGTTTTTGAAAATGAATGGTTCGGGATGGGACTGACTTCGACAGTCCTCCCCGATGGGAATGAAGGGACGATAAGTACAATTTTAGATTCTATTAATATATTAATATTACATATATTATAATATATATAATATTAAATTATTTCTACTCAGAGTTTGTAAACCTTGACTTCGTCGAGCTTTCCCAACTCTGAAAACCTTCCTGTCCTAGTTGAATAAATGAATACTTGAATGTTTCGAGGACAAAATGGGGGATAACGTACCATAAACGAGTACATGAAATAACAGAGAGAGAGAATGACGAGCGCACCGGTAGCCTGCTTACTGATAAAATGGAGAGAAGTTTCGTCTCTCTCCCGGGGAAATTGCCATTCGCCGCGCGAGGGATATTTTTTTGCGATTTTTTGAAAAATAATCGCAAAAAAACTTAGCTTGTTGCTGAATTTTGGCTGCACTCATCAGTTTAAATAAATTTAACTAAATTCGCTGGCACAAAATTTGCATAATTCAAAAATTCTTCGTACCTTTGCAACTTAGTTGCAAAAACTGATAAGAAAGTCGCGAATTTCGAATCGGCAGAGCAGCTTCCAAGGACTAAGGAAAACGACTCAAGGACAAGGCTTAAATCTTACATTCTAAATCATTTAAGTTATGTCGAAAATCATTTATGACGTTTATCAGAACAAGAACGAGCTCAACGTGTCCTACGGCAAGTATTTCGGCCGTATCGTTCACACCGAGACTCTGAACACCCGCCAGTTGGCGCGACACATCGCCGATCACGGCTCTGTGTACACCCAGGATGTTGTCGAGGGCGTGCTGACCAAGGCCGAGGCCTGCATCGTGGAGATGCTGCTGGAGTCGAAGAAAATCAAGCTGGAGGGACTGGGAACCTTCTACCTGATGGCAGAGAACAAGAAGGGCGGTGCCGTGAGCATCGACAAGTTCAACCCGAAGACGACCTTCAGCGGTCTGCACATCCGCTTCCTGCCCGATCAGGGCGACGAGGCCGGTCTGAACTCCAAGGACGTGCTGTCAAAGGCTACCTTCATGTGGGCCGAGGATCTGAAGCGCGAGAAGGCCGAGGGCCGTCCGGCATCACCCACCAATGGTGGCGGGAACGGTCAGGAGTCAGGAGTCAGTAGTCAGGAGTCAGGAGACAGTAGTCAGCAGTCGGGAGGCAGCAACGGCGGTTCACAGAACGGCGGCTCACAGAACGGCGGCGGTTCACAGTCTGCATCACTGGCTTCGCCCACGATCAGCGGTACGACTCCGTTTGCTGAGACTACCTCGGTGAGCATGAGTGGTCCTGCCGGTGCTGAGATCCACTACACCACCGACGGCTCGACACCAACAGCTGAGAGCACGCTCTACAGTGAGGCATTCACCCTGAGTGACACCACGACCGTGAAGGCCATCGCCATCAAGAACGGTGAGTCGAGCGAGGTTGCAAGCAAGTTGTTCACCAAGGGTGAAGGCGGTGACGAAATGGACCAAAATTAAGGCTACGCTCACAGCCTTCCTGACGGCCATCACAACGACGAGCTGTATGGGACTGGGACCGATAGCGATGTAAGGAGGCGGATCAGACCACCCCTAACCCCTCCTACTCAGGAGGGGAAACCGAAGGGGACTGACAGACTACGAGAGCTGTCAGTCCTCTTTAATGAAATAATTCCCGAAATGTTTGGCCGTTTCGGGAATTATTCATATCTTTGCATGCACGCTGGCTGAGGCCAACAACATTAATTCAGGATGATGTCCATAACCATCATGGCATCTGTATAGGTTATCATACTGTCATGATTCAAGTCGGCTGCTTCCTCATTGAAGTTTTCCGACGGATTTCCCTGAATCTTATCAAGAATCATTAAGACATCTGTGATTGTCACCATGCCGTCGCCATTGACATCGCCAGGTATAACAGAAACAATCTCCACGATGTTCTTAAACTCCTTCCAATAGTCAGCAGCTTTGTATGCCTCCACACAACCCTTCGGCACATAGAGTGTCGCGTTGGCGCGGTCAGAGAAGAAATCTTCTGTCAGGTCTAACTGAAGCGGTTCAGCTCTCTCTACGATTACAGAGGTCAGTTCATCGCAATCATAGAAGACAGTACGTCCGAATTCTGTCACACTGCTGGGGATAGTCACAGAGGTAAGACCTTTGCATCCTCCAAAGACACTACCCGCGATATAGGTCACGCCGTCAGGAATGATTAGGTCGTGCACTTCCTTACCGTTTACATACAGATGCAGACCGTATAGCGGACTTCCACCATGGGCAAGCCTCATGCTGCACCATTTCGATAGATCCAATATATTCAAGCCTATCAAATTGCGGCACCTATTGAACGTACCGAAGACACCATTCCCTATGTAGCCTACGTTTTTGGGGATGGTCATCATCGTCAGGCTGTGGCAACCAGAGAAGGCCATCGTGCCAATACGGGTCACGCCTTCTGGGATAGTCAGCGAGGTCAGGCTGCTGCAATTATAGAATGCTCCAGTCTTGTCGTCCGGAAAGACTCCATCGCCGATAGAAGTCACAGTCGAGGGGATCATCACTGAGGTCATACTGCTGCAACCGGCGAAGGTTCCCCCAGCGATGGTTGTCAGGCCGGTGAAGTGTTCCAACTCGTTGAAAGAGGTGATTTCATTTTGGCCTTTAAACACAGTACCTAAGTCCGTCACTGCGGCAGCCTCGTCCATACTCAGCTCACCGTCACCATCGGTGTCCCATTCGGCAACACACAAGGCTTTCACGTTATCATCAGCAAAACTGATGATGTCTTCCACAACAGGGGAGCCATTACCGTTTTTCTTTATAGTCATGCGGTTACCTAAAGCATCATAGGTATAACTCTCCGTTGTGCCGTTGCCATACGTCACTTTCGTCAGACGGTTATTAGCGTCGTACTCGTATTTTATTGTTCCCTGGGCAAATGTCTGCAAGGCTGCAAACACGATTGCCAATGTATATAATAATCTTCGTTTCATAATCATTGTTCTTTATTGTAGTCCATGAGTCAAGAAATCAATCACATGTCCGTCTGATTTATCTTCCTCTGATTCATTATTTTAATCATCGAATATACCGATATTTACTTAAATGACATAATCTTATCGACCCAGTCTTTTCCTTGGAAAGAAATGATAGATTTAACTGAGGACTTAAATGTCCTATAAGCATCTGGAGCCAAGTTCCAAGCCGCTTTAATCTGTCTTCCTAAAGACGTTCTCATATCAGCTACCTTCAATATTCCTGTCTTTCCAAAAATGTCCGTAGCCATATTGTGTGCATTATTATATAAGCTAGCAATATTTTTAAGAGCACTAGCTGCATTACAACATGTTATAACAACCTGCAATGTTTCAATCCACGTATCTCTTGTCCATGCACTTGTAACAGAATAACCCAAAGAAGCTAACCAAAATTCCATCTGATCCCTATTAATGGCTCCCTCCTCCATCTTCTTATATAAATATTCTGAGGCCTTTTGACCATAATCCGCAGTATATCCCGCCGATACGAGAAAGTCCATTACCGTAATGGCATTATCGCCAAATGTATCGTAAATCCAATATGCAATATTATCAAGTCCCTCGTCTAATAAATCTTTACCATCGGTAGTCGCCCAATTTAATACATCGTCCACAAACTTACCTTCCGGGTCAATTCCCATAATCGGGTTATTATCCGCATAGGGATAGAGGTTAGTGCTCCAGATGGGATCCTCGGAGAGGAAGCGGCCGATGGTGGGATCGTAGTGGCGGGCGCGCATATAGTACTGATGGTCATTAAGAGCCATCACACCATATTTGCCGACATATTGGAAGGGATTGTAATCAGCCTCCTTCTTTTGTGTGACTCTTCCAAACGAATCATACTGATACTTGTGCGTGATGTTGCCATTCTGATCAACAATGGCCACAACAGAACCACGGATATCCGTCACGTAATAGCTTATTACCCCATCCTTAATTCGTGCTTCAAGGCCATTGCCGTAGATATACTGCGCTCCGCTCTTTGAATCGCTGAGTACATTGCCGATGCCAAGCGGATCGGTGGTATACGTGATGTCACCATAAGAGGCAATCAGACCCAACGGGTCGTAGGTAATAGCCGTAGAACCAGCCTTAGTAAGACGGTCAAGCTTGTCCCATTCATAAGACTCGTCGCCTCGCTTAATCGTATTGCCGTTGGGATCAATCTCAAAACTCAAGTCACCGGCCTTTGTGATGCGGTTGCCATCATAAGTGTAGGTAGCCTCCTCGCTTGGCATCACCATCTCGCTGTAAGGCTCCTGAGTGGTCTGCTCAACGATATTGCCCGCCTTGTCTAATTTGTACTTATAACTTGCTACCACCGGTCCGTGAACGAGTTCGGTCTCTTTGCCAATTAGACGACCAGCCTCGTCATAGTCGTAGGTAACGGACATACAGGCATAACCCTCGCTGTTACAATAAACAACATCTGAAAGTTTGCTGTCCTTACGATAGTTGTACAAAATGATATTGCCATTGAAATCTACATATTTCAAACGATTCAGACCGTCGTAAATGTAATTCGTGCCATTGATGCTTGTGCAGTTGCCATTTTCGTCGTATCCATAACTATTGCTTGTGCTTCCACAGACTGTTCCTGTAATACGGTTGAAGCCGTCATACGAGAAGCTGACACTCTTGCTGCCATCGGATATCTCAGACAAGCGTAATTTGTCATCGTAGCTATATGAGTTCACGCCATCATTGGTAACTCGCCCCAATGCATCGTAGGTATAGTTCAGCGTTGTGCCATTGGGCTTGGTAAAGCTGTTCAGCGAACCGTCCTTATTATAGTTATACTGCTTAGTTGCCCCAGCGAACTCTACCGATGTGAGCCAGTCCGTTGCATCATCGTACGTCATCGTTGTGACACCACCCTTGGCATTGGTGATGGTTGTCAGATTGTCGTTCTTATCGTAGCCGTACTGAGTCGAGTGGTTCATCGGATCTGTCTCTTTGGTCAGGAAATCGTTTTTGTTATAGACGAACTGACTGATTCGACCTAATGGATCCGTTGCACTGGTGAGTCGGCTCGCATTGTCATATTCAAACGAACTCGACATATTAAGTACCGGCAGCGTTGTGCTGATCAGATTTCCATATTCATTGTAATCGTATTTAGTCTCCACACCCATGGGATTGGTCACTTTCCTTGGCAGGCCATTGTCGTTGACTTCAATGCCGACGGACACCTCTTCAGGAGCGGAAACACCAATCAGATTACCGTTATTATTATAGGTATAGGTGGTCGTGTTACCCTTCGGGTCGGTGACGCTCGTCAGGTTGTTCATCTCGTCGTATGTCATGGTAGTGGTTAACGTACCGTCACCATTCGCAGTGATACTGGTCACATTGCCCCTTTCGTCGTAGATGATGCCGCTAATGTTGGTGTTGTTGTTCTCAATGGCGGTGGGCAACTCAGGATGATTAACATTGTCATAGGTTCTGTTAACAAACATATCCATGTCACCAGAGACATTCGTTACAACGTTATTCTCATTATATGTATAAGTGTAGGAAGATGTCTGTGAGCCTCGCTCTACATTCACGTGCGACTGAGTGCCGACATTGCCGTCTGCATAGTTCGTTGCCACCGAGACGCTGGTCTTTGTCGTCGGCACATCATTCAATCCGCTTTTCATCGTGCTCAGACGCATGTTGGCTTCATACTCATTCTCAATGTAGTTGCCTTTCGGCAGCTGGATACGTGTCAGCAGTTTGGATGTGCCCGCTGTTGACAGGTCGGCATACTCATAGGTCGTTGTATTCCCCTCTGCATCCGTAAAGGTCTTCAACTGCTTCTTGCCTGTCTGCTTATTGTCGAAGTAGGTGAATGAGATGCTGCGGTTTTCAGGAGCTTTTACCATTGAGAGCATATCCGTGCCAGACTCATAAAAGAAATCCAACGAGCGATTCCCGTCGCTCACGCTGCTGATGCGCTTTGAACCGTTCTGTCCGTCCTGATAGTTAATCTTCAGCTCATTACCGTTGCGGTCTTTGACACTGTACAGGTAGAGCAGCCCTGCTTCAGAAGATTCCAGTCTTGAGAAGCGGTATTCCATCTGCGACTTGGTACGGATGACAGCCTCGCTGCCCTCCATCGTGAACTCATCATAAATGCCCATCGACTCCGGCACGAACTTTCCGTTTTCAGACTTGTAGACATCAATGCCGCCTCCGCCCCAGTGGACAATGGCACGCAAGCCATAGTTTGGTTCGTTTACGTCATGCTTTCCGACCAGCGAAATGAACGAGTGGTAGTTGTGGCTCCAGCCGTCGCCCATCGGCTGATAGCATTCGTTCACTTCAGTACTGCCTCTGTCGCCGAAGAACACGCTGGGCAGTGTCGTGTTATAACTGTTGTATGTGTGGGCAAAAGCCAGCGGCACCACGCCACTCATGGCGAGGCTCGTCTTAGTGTAATGACGGAAATTACCCATCGACAGCCCTGCACCGAGTGCGATGGTCTTCAACGTCGTGTTCAGTGGCTGGAAGTAATCAGCCTCTTCTGGCGTGGGATCATCTATCTCGCCAGCCTCAATCTTCTGCATGATACGGGCCAGCATTAGGAACAGCTCGCCGCGAGTGCAGAAGGCATACGGGCGGAACTTCTCGTTGGCTGCAGTGATAATGCCTAAGGTTTCTGCCTTGCGGATATAGCCCATCTTTACAGGATTGCTATTGGCTAAAGCCACTACATTCGCATCATTGGGGAACGGATTCTTGGTCCCCTCTACATCCGGCTTGATGTTAAAGGCCTCCAACAGTTCCTTCAGCACATTGACACGTGCGATCTTCTCTTCTGGCTCAAACATCAGGCGGTTCCTGTCGAACGGAGCTACGCCGTCGCCATATTCCAAATAGAGTAGGGCCTTAGCCGGACGATAGTAATAGGTGTTTTTGTCCTGTAAGTCCGTATAGACGCTCGGATAGTCATCCACAGCCAATACCTCTGGTACGTTCTGCGGACCGAAATAAGTGCCATAGAACGAAGTCTTCGCCACCTCAGCCCGGCTTGCCTCACGGTCAGAAAGCAGCTTTCCGTCCTCACCTTCAACAATACCCTTGTGATACAAATAAATTGCCGCTTCCCGTATCTCAGCATCGGTACAATCTGGGAAGATTGTTCCCACATCAAGATCGTCAATAATTCTTCCAAATTCCCACCAAACCCGTGTGATTGAATAAATGTCTATGCAGCCTACAGGCACGTGGAGAGTTGCATCACTTAAGTTGACGTTATAAAACACAAAATCTCCGATGGGCGGATTTGTTGCCAGACAGAATACATCCTTTAGACCAGTACAACCTTTGAATGACCAATCGACAAAGGATGTCACGTTGTCCTTAAACGTAATTTTATTAATAGAAGAAAGGTTGCTAAATAATGCTGTTACGGTTTGACAGTCAAAAGTGATTTCTTGGAGTTTTTCACAACTTCCAAAAACATCGCTCCCAACAGATGTAGGGCTACATAAAACCGTCACAGAGGTAAGACCACTACATTCTTGGAAAGCACCATTTCCAATGGAAGTCAAACTATTTGGAATAATCAACGTAGTTAGACCACTACAGCCATAAAAGGCAAAATCTCCGATGGATAATATACTATTGGGAAAAAGTACGGAGGTGAGGTCACTGCAACTAAAGAAAGCTTCATCATCGATGGTCTTCACATTATCTGTAAGCGTCACTTTCTTAAGAGAAGATATTTCTCTAAATAGCGGTGTTACTGTTTCACAATCAAATGTCACTTCCTTGAGATTCTCACATCCCCAAGTAAATATATAGTCTCCTATATTAGTCGGATTACAAAGAACCGTAACGGAGGCCAGACCGCTACAGTTTGCGAAAGCGCCATCACCGATAGTTGTTACACTGTTGGGAATGGTGACAGAAGTTAGCTTACTGCAACCATCGAAAGCCTGTTCACAAATGGACTTCACATTTTCCGTCATTGTCACCTTCTCAAGAGAAGACATCTCTATAAATAGCGGTGTTACGGATTCACAATCAAAAGTCACTTCCTTAAGATTTTCACATCCATAAAAAATACCATCTTCAACTGACGTAGGACTACAAAGAACTGTCACAGAGGTCAGTCCAGTACATCCCCGAAAAGCTTCATAGCCAATGGAAGTCACGCCATTGGGAATGGTTATGGAGGTTAGGCCAGTACAACTGAGAAAGGCATGTGAGCCGATAGAGGTCACGCTGGCAGGGATAGTCAAAGATATCAAGTTTTTACAACCATCGAAAGCATAATCATCTATAGTCTTGAGACCTGTAAAATACTTTATTTCATCAAATGAGGCAATATCATAATCCATCGTATTAAAGCGGCTATCCATAACTTCCACTGCGGCAGCCTCTTCGTATGACAAATATCCATCATTATTTGTATCCCACTCATAGAGACATTTATCCCATACCCATTCATCAGCAAAGACTATAGCATTATCAGGCCAACTGCCATCACCTTCACAGATTCTATGACAACACCACTGCCAATTGGAATCATAGTATGCCTGACGGGTACCAGATGGTACATAAAGTGTAGCATTACCAAAATTCAAAGTCTCACTATCAATTTTATCAGGATTTGTAATGAGACTTATTACCTTTTTCAAACCATCACAATCAGCAAAAACCCCGCGCCCAATTGAGGTTAAACTGTTGGGGATGGTTATGGATGTCAGATTGTCACAATCATAGAAGGCATAATCTGTAATTTCTAAAGTTCCATCTTGAATTATTAAATCCATGTCTTCTGGCATTTCACCTATGTAACTATATGCCACCTTACCTATGTATAGAATACCATCAGGCTGATTATTATACCACGGTGTTCCTGAGAATGCCGAATAGCCAATTGTCGTCACACTGTTGGGAATAGTGACAGAAGTTAGATTACTGCAGCCATAGAAAGCATATCTGCCGATGGATGTCACGCTGTTGGGGATGGTCACAGAGGTCAGACTGCATAAACAGAAAGCATTCTCGCCGATGGATGTCACGCTATTGGGAATAATAACGGAAGACAGTCCGATACAATAATAGAAAGCAAACCCCCCAATTGAGGAAACTTTATAAGATATACCATCATTTTCTATTGAGCCGGGAATACTTATTTCACCTTCATATTTTTTATCTCCAGATGTGACTTCTGCCGTCTTAGCATCATTATTCAAGTTATAATAGACACCATCAATTTTTACATCATAGGCATTTGCCACCATGGGCAAGGCGGCGGTTAGTAGAAATAAAAGTAATTTCTTCATATTCATTTCATTTTTTAATTTATAATTCGATTTCTCTAAGGATCAAGATACTTTCCATTCCGTCATGCGACGGGTCTTGGAGGAGAAGTTGACACCTATTTTATAAATAGTGCGGCCATCACCTTCAAAAGGTTTGGCATATTGTTTCTCATCTATCTGTTGCAAGGCAATATCAGCACTTTGGTCAATCTTCAACTCCAGAATATATACGAAATTGGAAGTCTGCACCAAAATGTCCATACGGCCGTCTGTCGTGTGGCTCTCTACGTCAACATAGAGCCCCAGTAATTTAAACAGAACCCAAAGCGTGTTCTGGAAATACAGTTCGGCCTTGCCTGCCACCTGATAGTCGCCACCGTCAAAGAATCGTTCCGTGCGCTGCATGAACGACTCTGCATTACCTCTCTCCACGTCTCTGACGAAGTTTGCAATAAACATCTGTGGTTTCTCCACTTTGTTTGGGCTATAGAAGGGAACGAGGTATTTTATGAATCCCTCTTCCACCTCTCGATTGGGAAATCCCAGCAGGTAAGTACCAAAACGACTGTCAAAATCCTTTATCGTCAGGTAACCGCTCTGATAGAGCAGCGGCAGCGGGTTCTCGTCCATCACGTCGATGCTGTTCAGCGTGTCTTCAAAGAGTTCCTCACGCGTCATCATCTCCAACGGATAGTTGGTCTTCTGCAGCTGATAGACAAGGAACGAAGGCGTACCCGTCTCAAACCAATAGTCACGGAAGCGGCAGCTTGACAAGGTATTGAGCACACTGAACGGATTGTACATGCCAGGTGCATCCACATCGAAGTGGTAGCCGTCGAAATCGAAGCGCAACTGTTCGTAACACTCCTCCTTGGTCATGTTGTTGGCCTCAGCCAGCGTACATACACTCTCGTCAAAATAGTGATGCAATTCCTTTTCAGAGATACCACAGATGGTGGTATAGCGATGATCTAACGAGAGGTCTATCAGATTGTTCAAATCGCTGAACACACTGACCTTGCCAAACTTCGTCACACCAGTCAGAAAGGCGAACTTGATGTATCTGTCGCAAGACTTCAGCACGCCATAGAACGGCTTGAGCGTGGAACGGTATTCCGTCTGAAGAGTCTCGTTGCCGATAGCCTGGAGCATCGGTTTGTCGTACTCGTCAACCAATATCACCACCGGAAGACCGGTCTTCTCGAAGGCACGGCGTATGACGCCCATAAAACGCGCCCCTAATGACTTCTCGAAATCCTCCCTGCCATACGTCTTCTCCCATAGCGACAGCTGGGCATCGAGGATATTGTCAAGAGCTTCCGGCGTGGTATATTTCTCCACATTCAGGTCAAGGTGCATAATGGGATATTGCTTCCATTCCCACTCCACGGAGTCAACGTACAGATCCTTAAACAGCTCGCGCTTTCCGGAAAAGAACGCCTCCAGTGTGCTGACCATCAACGACTTGCCAAAACGGCGCGGACGGGAGAGGAAGTAATAGCTGCCCTCTGATATCATCTTCCACATCTGAGGTGTCTTGTCTACATACACGTAGCCTTCGCTGCGCAGCTTTTCAAAGTTCTGAATGCCTATTGGGTATTTCATCAGCTCTCAATATTGTTTGTTTGTGTGCAAAGGTAGCAAATTCTTTTGAATTACACAACTAATTTCATCTTTTAATTGTTCTTATCGAGGATGATATCCATGATGACCAAAGCATCGGCAATCGTAATCATACCATCGTTATTCATATCTGCCGCGGACACATTGAAATCTATTGGAGTATCGCCTAAGATGTAACTGAGCACCATCATGGCATCCTCTATACCGACACTATTGTCACCATTGGCATCGCCATCCACTGCCTCAACGATGTTAGTAAACTGATTCCATCCACTAGTAGCTTGGTACTTAGACTTTGTTCCTTTAGGGACAATCAATCTTATATCGGAAGGAATGCCGGAGAATGCATATTGATTGATGCTTGAAGGATTCTTTATCTCTGAAATAATAGAGGTAAGGCTTTTGCAACCATAGAACGCATAACTGCCGATAGAGGTTACGTTGCAAGGTATGATGATAGAGGTAAGGCTTTTGCAACCATAGAACGCATAATTGCTGATGTAGGTCACGCTATTAGGGATGGAGACGGAGGTGAGGCCAGTGCAACCATTGAAAGCATAATACGCGATGGAGGTCACGCCAGTGGGGATAGTGATGGAGCTCAGGCCGCTGCAACCATAGAACGCAGAAGTGCCTATGGAGGTTACGCCAGCGGGAATAGTGATGGAGTTCAGACCACTGCAATTAGAGAACGCAGAACTGGCGATGGCGGTCACACCGTTAGGAATGATGGTACTCTTACATCCTGTAATCAGCGTATTTGTCGATTTTTCTATGATGGCATTGCAATTGTTTCGTGAGTCATAGTTTGGATTATCGCTATCAACAATAATTGATGTCAGGTTGCTGCAACGTTCGAAAGCTGAATGGCCGATAGAAGTCACGCCAGCGGAGATAGTGATGGAGTTCAGGCCAGTGCAATAAGAAAAAGCATAACTACTGATGGAGGTCACGTTTGCGGGGATAGTGATGGAGTTCAGGCCAGTGCAACTAGAAAAAGCATAACTACTGATGGATGTCACGCCAGCGGGAATAGGGATGGAATTCAGGCCGCTGCAACCAGAGAAAGCTGAAGAGCCTATGGAGGTCACGCCATCGGGAATAGTGATGGAGTTCAGGCCGCGACAACTGGAAAAAGCTGAAGAGCCTATGGAGGTCACGCTTGCGGGGATGGTGATGGAGCTCAGTCCGCTGCAACCAGAGAAAGTGTTATCACTGATGGATACCAGCCCTTCAGGTATGGTGATAGAGGTGAGACGGCTACAATTAGAGAAAGCTCCGTTTCCGATATTCGTAACGCTTTCAGGAATTGAGATAGAGGTTAGATTGCTACAATTAGAGAAAGCAGAATTGCCTATGCCCGTCACCCGAAATTCATTACCCTCAAGACCAATCACTGACGATGGAATGTTTATGACGGTTACTGTTGATTTGTCGAAGGAGGCATCACCGTATTCTCCAACACCCCATACCTCTGCTTCGAATGGAGAAGTATTTGTCACTGAGTACGACAAGACCACGCCTTCCGTTGTCGTGGCAGAGAAAAAGTCACCTTTCACGATTGCTCCAATTGCTCCAATGCCCTTGAACTCCTTCCAGTAATCCGCAGAGGCGTATGCCTCAACGCTGCCTGCCGGCACATGGAGAACCATATTGGCACGATCGTAAAATGTGTTTTGCAAAATTGATGGAGGTGTCGTAGCTTCTACAGTCAGGTAATATAGACTGTTACACCCTGCGAAAGCACAATCACCGATGGAAGTCACGCTGCTTGGAATGGTGATTGATGTTAAACCGCTACAACAATAAAAGGCGTAATCGTTTATTGCAGTCACGCCAACGGGAATGGCCATGGAGGTCATATTTTTGATGGCACGGAAGGCGTTTATGCCAATCGTTGTGACATCTTCAGGAATCGTGGTAGTTGGACATCCTGCTATCAAGGTGTTGGTTTCTGTCTCTATGATCGCATTGCAGTCATTACGAGAGTCATAGTATTGATTACCGTCAGCAACTTTTAAAACAGAAATACCCATTGGATAAGTTTTCCATGCATAAAGGTCACATAATGGGGTGGAGATCTGGGTTACGCTTCGGGGGAGTATAAGTTGCTTTAGAGTCCTGAATTCAGCGAACATGCAATCAGAAATGGCATTAGCCTTTGTATAATGATAATCACTCCAAGTATCTTCTGCACTGGATGTTTGCATTCTATAATAATCTCTTCCTCCCTCAACAATAGTTGCATCAGACAAATCCAAAAATGACAATTGTCCGCAGGTTTCCGCAGCCCGCATATTTATGAAAAATTCACCATCCATATTATCCAAATTGACTCCTGCCATATTACGAAGCAGGTGAATGTCTGTTCCATTCAGTTCACCGCTTAGAGTCAGTTCTTCCACTAAATATTTCTCATTTGCAGAGATAAGAGTGGACAATGTGCCGGCTGTTTCTACATGAATCGTGCGTCTGGAGAAGTTTAGTTCCTCATCATTTGCAAACTCCTTGATTTCTTTAAAATCCTTCCAATAATCCGCATTTTCGTATGCTTCCTTGCTGCCCTTCGGCACATAAAGGGTTAAGTAGGCGCGATAGCTGAATGTGGATACGTCAATAGCCGGCGGCGCTTGGTTTTTGACAATTACCAAACTCAAGCCGTTGCAATAACGAAAAGCATTACTGCCAATAGATGTTACACTACCAGGGATTTTTATAGAAGTCAAGAATTCGCACCTATAGAAAGCGTCAGCAACAATGGATGTCACACTGTATTCAACATTCTCATGAGTAACTTTATCAGGAATCGTCACATTACCTGTGTATTTGTTGGGATTACTGGTTACTTCGACTTGATTCGTCTCGGAGTTCAAGTTGTAATAGATGCCATTAATCTCTACAGCATCTGCACTTGCCATTATTGGCAGGAGTGCCAAAACGAATAATAGTATTTGCTTCTTCATTGCTAACATAATTTTTTTATATTCCTTTTAGCATGCAAATGTACGCAATAATTCTGAGACTTGCAAATAATTCGAGAAAAAGTTCAAAAAATCAATCCGAGAAGTCTCTGTATCCTATGCTTATCCAGATATAATGTGACGGTAGGGATGAATGCATAGTTCAAGTTTGGATCACCTGCATAACTACGTGGAATCAATTATACTAAAATCATGATATTTCCGTTTTAATAGGAAACGCGATATCACAATGAATCCACAATACGAAACACTTGCCAAATGCTTGTTGCCTGAACACATGCTGGAATGGTTTGAACTAACCAATGT
>JAEEGG010004776.1_pt1 | contig 32675 bp, 23 predicted proteins | sample 9134161 | NCBI WGS metagenome assembly JAEEGG01 (sample SAMN16246543, study PRJNA631951) | gut metagenome | biome: gut microbiome; feature: rumen; material: CR-attached | host: Bos | place: Iran: Karaj | collected 2018-10 | reverse complement strand
TGGAAAAGCTGCGCGCGAAGGGCTACAAGATTGCTGTCGCGAGCACGAACACCACGAACTCCGTGCTCGACCTCGACTTGAGCCAGCCCACGGCTTTCTATCTCGGTAGCGAGTTCCACGGCAACCACCCCGACACGCTTGCGCATGCCGACTACGAGTTCAAGCTGCCGCAGTACGGCATCACGGAATCCATGAACGTCTCGGTTGCGGGCGGCGTGCTCATGACCTACCTCGACGTGTACATGCAGAAGGAAGGCCGCGAGAAATTCCTCCTCCAGCCTGCCGAACGCGACGCCCTCCTGCGCGACTGGCTCGACCGCCACGTGAACGGCATCGAGAACAATAGCCCGATTACGCACGTGGATGGCTGATTTTGTCCGAAAAACGCAAAAAAGGGCCCGGTTTTGGTCGCCAAGGCCGGAAAGCCCCGTAGAAAAAACTAATTTGAAACCAGAATGAAAAAGAATTCTGCCCTATACTTCTCTGTCGGCCTGGTCGTACTGCTCGCCGTTGTGATTCTAGTCTTCGGCATGTTCTTCCTGAACGAGAAGGACCCCCGGGAAACTTTTAATACGTTCTACCTCCGTTTCACCCAGGTCAGTACCCTGGTGCTCGATGACCCGGTCAAGGTCAACGGCGTCAAGATGGGCAAGGTGGAAGACATCAGCCTCGCCGGCCACCGCGTAGTCGTGCGCATCCGTCTCCGCACCGACGTGAAGATCCCGAAGGATTCCGAGGTCCGCGTGCAGAACATCGGTATCATGGGCGAACGCCAGATTGGCATGATTCTGGGTGACGCCGAAACCTATTGGGCTCCGGGCGACACCATCAACGGCCAGTTCGACGCCGGTATCGCCGAGGCTCTCGGCCTTGCGGGCGAAGTCTGCGACAGCACGAAGGTCCTCCTCGAATCCGTGAAGGAGGCGCTGAACGGCACCATCGCGAACCCCGATTTCCAGGAACGCTTCAGGACTATCCTTGCGAAGGCCGAATCCCTGGAAGACCGCCTGATGACCATGGTCAATACGACCGACCCGCAGATCAAGAAGAGCCTGAACGGCCTGAACGAAGTGATGGGGAAGGTCGAAACGCTCGTCGAGGGCGTGAAGCCCCCCATGGACAACCTCTTTGCTAATGCGGACAAGGTCGTCGGGAATGCCGACCACCTCGTGTCCGAACTGGAAGGCGTTACCAAGCACCTGGACGAACTGATTGCGAAGGTCCAGTCCAAGGACAACACGGTGGGAATCCTGCTTTCGGACAGGGCCCTGCATGACGACCTGGTCAAGACGATTCATTCCGCCGACAGCCTGTTCCGTGTAATCCTGCACGACGGGCTGGACATCAACGTGGACATTTTCTGAGGAAACAATGATCGAGAAGACTCTTACGGTCACTAACAAGTTGGGCATCCATGCTCGTCCGGCGGGCATGATCGTCGATATTACCGGCCCGGCCAAGAGTGACGTCTTTATTGTTTTCGAGGGGACGAAGGCGAATGCCAAGAGCATCCTGAACGTGATGATGCTTGCCATTCCGCTGGGCTCCGAAGTCCGCTTCGAGGTCGACGGCGAAGACGAACAGGAAGTCGTGCAAAAGCTGGAACAGTTATTCCATGACAACTTCAACGAAGAACCCAACTGAGACGGCTGGCGGACGTTCCTCCGCGAGACTCGTCCTGGTGGGCGTGCCTGCGTCTCCTGGCTTTGCCATGGGCCGGGCGTTCCAGGTTATCAGCCGTGAACTGACGGTCGTTGAAGAGACTATTTCCGAATCGAGGGTGGAGACCGAGGAACAGGTGTTCCTGAAGGCCGTCGAACGCACCTCGAAGGAAATCAACCAGATCAAGGAAATTTCCGAGACGCGCACGGGTGTCTATGACAGCCTCATCTTTGCGACGCACCTGATGATCCTCCAGGATCCGGGGCTCGTGAACGGCGTCCTGGACATGATACGCAAGGATCACAAGAATGCCCGCTGGGCGGTGCATGTGGTCCTCGGCGACTATATCGACCGGTTCGGGAAGATCGATTCCCCCGCCATGCGCGACAAGGCGGCGGACCTGCGCGACCTGTACAACAGGCTCATGGCTGCGATGGAGAATGCCGGACCTGCCCTGGAGGAAGTCTCTAGCGAAGGCGGGTCGGTGCTCGTGGCGCACGAGATTATGCCGAGCCTCCTGATGTCGCTCAAGCCGGGCCAGGCGCGTGCGATTTTGATGGATACCGGTGGCCGTACGAGCCACGTGGCCATCCTTGCCCGCTCCCTGCAGATTCCGGTGGTGTCGGGCCTGCGCGATGTTGCTTCGCGCGTGAAGTCCGGCGATACGGTCATTGTGGACGGTACGGGCGGCAAGGTTGTCGTAAACCCCAACGACGACGACATCCGCAAGTTCCACGAGCGCCAGGAAGTCTACGAACGCCAGCGCCGCGAACTGTTTACCATGCGCCGTCTCGAACCCATGACCCGCGACGGCAAGTACATCACGCTGCATGCGAACATCGAGCTTCCGAGCGAGGCCGAGAAGGTCATGGACTACGGTGCCACGGGTATCGGCCTTTACCGTTCGGAGTTCCTGTTCTTCCAGAACAGCGCCCCGACCGAAGAGGAACAGACCGAAGCCTACAAGCGCATCCTCAACACGATGGCGCCTTGCCCTGTTACCATCCGCACGCTGGATGCCGGTGGCGACAAGCTGGTCGAAGGGATTTCCGCGGTGAACGAGGCGAACCCGTTCATGGGCTGGCGCTCTATCCGCGTGTGCCTCTCGCGCGAAGATATTTTCCGTACGCAGCTGAAGGCCTTGCTCCTCGCGAACGAGCAGGGCAATCTGAGAATCTTGCTTCCGATGATTTCGGGTCTCGACGAACTGCGCAGGGCGAAGGCCTGCATCCGCAGCTGCATCGAGGAACTGGAGGCGAAGGGCCACAAGTGCGCGGCCGTGAAGGTGGGCGTCATGATAGAGGTCCCTGCCGCCGTGATGATGGTGAACCTGCTTGCGAAGGAGGCCGACTTCTTCAGCATCGGAACGAATGACCTTATCCAGTTCACGCTCGCCGTGGACCGTACGAACGAACTCATTACGGACATGTTCCAGCCGCACCATCCGGCCGTGCTCAACATGATCTACAATACGATTATGGCGGCCCACCGCGAAGGCATCCCTGTCGCGGTCTGTGGCGAAATGAGTTCCGACCCGCTGAGCGTGCTGCTGCTCGTGGGTCTCGGCGTCGACGAACTTTCCATGACGCCCTGGTGCGTGATGGCGACCAAGAAGATTATCCGCTCCATCAACTTCGAGGATGTGCATGAGACTGCGCTCTCGGTACTCCAGATGGACGACGCCGAACGCGTGAACGACTATATGTACAAGAAGTACGCGCAGACCATTACCGACCTCGAAATCTCGAGCTTTGTCGGGCCTGTGGCGAACAAACTGAAAAGTGACAAAGATTGATTTTTTGGAGGTGCATGGTGGATTTGTCTAGGTCGGCGTTTTTCCGCCGTTTTATTCCGGTGCTCGGGCTGATTGTCGCATGCAACGCCTCGGGCGAGAATGGGGACAAGGCTAGCGAGAAGGCCGTTGTGGATTCTGTCGCGGCCGCTCCCGCCGCTCCGGCGGTCCCGGTGAATCCCTACGCCGAACTCGAACAGGTGGCGCCGGACAAGTTCCAGAACTTCATCGTCCATGCGGACCTCGCGAAGGCCGCCCTCTCCGATACGACGCTTTCGGCGGATGTCCGCGACTTTGCGAAGGCCGCCTACTACTACTACACCGAAAAGTGGGACAGCGCCTATACTGCTTACGAAATGCTGCGCACCCGCGACCCGAAACTGGAATCGGCGGTGGTGCTCCGCATGGCGAAATCCCGCTTTATGCAGGGCGACTTTGCGGGCATGCGCGAAGTCCTCAAGCAGGGTGCGAAATTCGAGAAGGATAATTTGTTTGCAAAGACGGCGGCCGACCTGCGTATCGATGCCGCCTTTGGCGATTCGACACTTTCGGAAGAGGCCCGTGCGGATTCCCTGAAGCTTTACCTGGACAGGAACACCAAGGGCGAGAAGGTGGCGTCGCTCCGGTACCGCTACGCGGTGTACCTGGAAAAGATCAAGCAGCAGAAACAGGCGAAACGCTACTACATGCAGGTACTCGCGATATCGAGCCCGTACAAGGATTCCGCGTTTACGGCTATCCAGCGTCTGCGCAAGGTGCGTACGACCCCGGAATCGCTCGCGGAGAAGGTCGCCTATGCGCGAATGGCCTGCGGGAAGGAAGAAGCGTCCAACTGCATCGACCTGCTCGATTCCATCCGCGTGATGGACGAACGTGCCGTCGCAAAGCATCCTGAATCTGCATTGGAACCTTCCGGAGATTCGCTTCAGATGCTGCTCCCGAAGAGCACGCTCGACCTGCCTGCGCGAATTGCCCTCTGGGAAAAGCGTATCGTGGCGCTCAAGGCCCTGAAGCGCGAACAGGAAGCGATTGCGCAGTATGTCTACCTCATCGATTCCGTGGAAGCCCGCCCTGTGTGGATCCAGTCGGCGCTCCGCATGATGCGCAATGCTGCAACAAAGAATACGAAGGAAATCCGCAGGCTCGACGCGATACTGCAGGACGTGAGCCAGTTCAGCAAGGAAAATGCGAACAACCTCTGGGTGAAGGGTTTCGAACACGAACAGCAGGCGCGCTACGACAGCGCTATCGTCTGCTTCAAGAAGCTTTCGAACAGCCGCTTCGGCAACAACCAGAAACGCCAGTGGGCCAAGTTCCGCATCGGTTTCATCTACTTCAAGCAGGAAAAGTGGAAGGAGGCGGAGAAGGCCTTTATCGACGCCGCGAAGGATCCGTTCCTCTGGAGCGGCAGCGGAAGCCGCATGTTCCTGGCCGATACCTACATGAAGATGGGCAAGGATTCGCTCGCCCGCGAAGCCTACCTCGACTGCATCCGCGATTTCCCGCTGGGCTACTACGCACACCGCAGCCGCATCAAGCTGGTGGAATACAAGCTCATGGACGCGTCCGAGGTCCCGTATGCGCATGGCATCCCCATGTCGCCGGATTCGACGCTCGCCTGGGTGCGCAGCGCTCAGAAGAACACCAAGAAGGACCCGAGCTATTCGCCGGAAAATTACGAGCGTATCAAGAACCTGTTCCAGTACGGATTCTCCGAGGAAGCGTTCACGCTCTATGAGGACTTGCGCAAGAAGAACGCGAAGCGCCTCGACTTCCTCTACGAATACGGCAAGCTGTTCTACGAGATGGGCGAGACAGCCGCGGCCTACAGGCTCGCACGTCAGTTCCAGGCGCAGATCGACCGCCGCAAGCTCATGGAGCCTCCTCTCGACGTGCTGCACTACCTGTTCCCGGTGCCCTACAAGGACCAAGTCAAGTACCATTCCGGCACGCGTATCGACCCGTTCTTCGTGTACAGCGTGATGCGCCAGGAATCGATTTTCAACTTCCAGATTGTCTCCCCGGCGGGTGCTTGCGGCCTGTTGCAGATTATGCCCGCGACCGGCAGGATGCTCGCGAAGCAGGAAGGCCTTACGAATTTCGACGCGTCGCAGCTCTACAACGCCTACCTGAACATCCGCCTCGGCATCCGCTACCTCGTGGACCTGAAGGCCGAATACAAGGATGACTACATGTATGTGCTCGGCAACTACAATGCGGGCCCCAAGCCGACAAGGCGCTGGCAGGCCGCGGGCGCCGGGCTTCCGTGGGATATCCGCGCCGAGGACATCAGCTACTGGGAAACCCGCGACTACGTGAAGCGCGTCATGGGCAACTACTGGATTTATCAGGAAATCTACGACGAGCTCTAGCTGATGCTGTTCCTCCTCCTCACGATAGGCCCTGCGTTCCTGTTTGCGTGCGGGAACATCCTGGAAAAGTCCGGGGTGTCCACGGTCGGCAAGCGGACGGGCGGGACGTCGAAACCCTGGGAGTTCTTCAAGGGCGTCGTTACGAATAAGTTCTGGTGGCTCGGTATCGCCTGCTCCGGCCTTGCGACGGTCGGATATTACATCGCGATGGCGCGCTACGACCTTTCGCAGGTGCAGCCGATGATGGTCCTGAACCCGGTGCTTACCGCCCTGATGGGATTCTGCATCTTGAAGGAGGCTCTCACGAAGCGTATTGTTGTCGCCATCTGTTTCGTGGTGGCGGGCCTCCTCTATTCGGTCGAAAGCCTTGGCGAATCGACGGCGGCGCAGAATATCTCCATGCTATGGATTTATGCGGGCGTGCTCTGTGCCGTGACACTCGTGCTGCATCTGTTCGTGAAGAACCGCGAGATGGTGGATTCTCTCATCATGGGTGTCGGCTTCGGGCTTTCGGCGGCGTTCTACAAGAGCCTCGCGATGGATTTCGACCTTGACCATATCGAAGTTTCTTCCATCGCGAACCTGTTGGTCGATTTCCGCACGCTCGGCTATATAGCGACCTACGGCATCGCGTTCCTCTATTCGCAGATTTCGTTCTCCCGTGGCCGTGCGCTGTTCATCATCCCGTTCAGTGCGGCGGTCGGTGCCGCGGTGCCGACCCTGGCCGGTGCGCTCGTCTTCTCGGAGGCCTTCCCCATAGGGAAGATTGTCTCCGTCGCGCTGGTGCTCACGGGCGCGGCGCTCTTTGTCGTCCGCAGGCCGCGGAAATCGCAGTCCGGCCCGTCGCTGTAGCAAAATCCCGTGCGGAATTGTTGTTTTGCCGCACAGGGGGCATTGCTTTTCTTTTTTCAGAATATAGATTCTAGTCATGGTGTATAGGCGATTTTCCTTTACAGTTTTTTTTGGCGTGCTCGCGGCATGGATGCTTGCGGCGTGTTCCGATGACGGCAGTTCGCACAGGGCTCCGGATCCAGAAGAAATCGAAAGCTCCAGTTCTGCCGCCGAATCGCTTTTGCCTTTTGCGGGTGGGCCGTTGATGTTTACCGAGGTCGATCCCATCAATGTCGATTTTGAAGACCACGAGGGTGACGATGCTGGCTGGGTGGAAATCCTCAACACTTCGACGGACACGGTGGATTTGTCCGGGATGTTCCTGACCGATTCGCAGGAAGACCCGTTCAAGTGGAAGTTCGGCAGCGTGAAGATGGCGCCGGGCTCCCAACTGCTCGTGTTCATGTCGGGCAAGAACTATCCCGATTACGTGTTGCCGCACGATACGCTCAACATGATCGGTCCCGGATGCTGGACATGGACAGACGCGCAGAGCGACCCGCCGGGCGAGAGCTACGCGGATCCCTTGCTCGGGCAGCAGAAGAACTGCTTCAGGGAAGACAACGTGCGCCGCGTGGGCGCTATCATGCGGCTGGGGGATAACGAGGATCTCGGCTGGTCTTCGATTGCCGTGTTCGTCGGGACGCGCAGCTCCGGCAAGGACGACGTGCTCGATATTTCCGGGGCGAACGAACTGTTCTTGCGTGCCTACATCACCAAGGACAGGAAGGTCTCCTTCCGCCTGACGCAGCCCGATGTCGACGACTGGAAGGGCTACGAGTTTGTCTTTACCGGCACGGGGGATTCCTCGACGGTGTACCATGCGCGGATTCCGACGGGTTCTACTTTCCCCGACCTCGAAAACATCTACGGCACGCGCATCAGCCCCGAGTCGAACGAGTCGCAGGAAATGACGCTCAAGGTGTTCGATTATTTTGTCCGCAACCGTGGCCACGAGCCGCATGCGGGCTTCAAGCTTTCGAAGAAGGGTGGCTCGCTCTACCTGGTGAATGCGGATACGGCAATCGTTGATTCCGTTGCCTATCCTGAACTTCCTGTCGGAAAGTCCTGGAGCTACGGGACTCGAAGTGCAGAATCCTACATCGACTATCATGGAGACAAGGTCTTTGTGGATTATGGATATGGCTGGGGATATGCGGATCCTTCTCCGTATGGCTATTTGGAAAACGAACTCTTTTTTGAAACACCACGGAAAATAGACACGCTTGCGTTCCCGCCGTCCGGTTTTTATTCGGCCCCATTCTCGATAGACCTCGAAAGTACGGGCGCGGTATGTGAAACGGGCGGCAAGCTTCCGACGGAGCAGACTGCGTCGCAGAAAAGCATAACGATTGAAAAGACGACGGTGTTGCGCTGTATTCGGTTCACGCTGAGAAGTATCCCTAGCGAAGTCGTTACGCGCACCTACGTGTTCGAGGATGCTCCTGCCGTCCCTGCGGTGTTCCTGTCGGCTGACCCGAATTCGCTCTTCGATCCTGATTCGGGAATCTACATGGAAGGAAACTTCGCGCAGGAGAAGGAACCGCATTACGGCGCGAACTACTGGCTCGACAAGGAAATCCCCGTGGCGGTGGAATTCATGGAGCCGGGAACAAAGGCGCCCGCCTTCGCGCACAACGCGGGGCTCAAGATATTCGGCAATTACAGCCGCCAGAACGCCAAGAAGTCGGTCGCGATCACTTTCCGCGAAAAGTATGGCGAGAGCCGCCTCAAGTACACGCTGTTCCCCGATTTCCCTGAGCTGAAGGAATTCAAGGTGTTCCTGCTGCGCAACAACGGCAGCAACTTCGACAACGACTACGTCCGCGACAGGCTCGCAAGTTCTATCAGCGAAGGGCTCGGCGTCGACTACCAGCGCGGGCGATTTGCGGTCGTCTATTACAATGGCGAATACTTCGGCATCCACAGCATCCGCGAGCGCAGTACGGAATACTACTTCGAGACGCATTACGGGATCGACCCGGGTGCAGTCGACCTGATCAAGGCGGACAATACCGTGTCGGCGGGCTCGTCGGTCGACTACGAGGCGCTCATCGGCTGGATCGAGGAGAACGACCTGGATGACGATGAAAACTACGCTTATGTAGCGTCGCGGATGGACGTGGACAACTACCTCAACTACATGCATACCGAGATATTTGCGGATAACCGCGACTGGCCCGCCAACAACATGAAGAAGTGGCGCGGCACCAATCCGCAGACCAAGTGGAAGTGGTTCCTGTACGATCTCGATTTCGGCATGGGGAACGAATACAGCGAGTACAGGGACATAAATATTTTCGACTTCGTGACGGCGGAAGATGGTCCCGGCTGGCCGAACGGTCCCGAGCATACGCTGCTCCTGCGCCGCCTGCTCGAAAACGAAGGCTTCAAGGCCGCGTTCATAAACCGCATGGCCGTACTGCTTGCGATGAATTTCGAGAGCGGCCGCGTACGCAAGCGGCTCGACGCGATGATGTCGGAAATCGAGGCGGAAATCCCGCGCGACCAGAAACGCTGGAAGCTGAGCGCATCGAGGATGCAGAAACAGCTCGGGCTCATCCAGACGTTTATCGAGGAGCGCCCGGCCAAGGTCTTCTCGGAAATGCAGGAACATTTCGCTTTGGGGAAGGCCGCTTCCGTGAAGCTTGCTGCGGAAGGGAACGGCCGTATCCTTGTCCATGGACTTCCGCTCGACGCCGCTGCACTGACGGTGGATTTCTTCGAAGGTTTCCCGGTGACGCTTACCGCGCAGCCCGTGGATGGCGGCGTGTTCGTCGGATGGGATGACGGTGTCGAGATTGCGACCCGCACGGTTGATCCCGGCGAAGTGAGCGCGGTAAAGGCGCTGTTCAAATAATTTTTATTATATTCGACCCATGTTTTGCAACAGGATCCTTGGAACGACTCACCACGGCACGTACAAGAAGGTCGTGGATGTACCGCTTTTGCGCGAGGAACTTACTTCGCGCTCCATCCGCTGCATCGCGCGTGATGGTGTAGAAATCGAGATGGAACTTTACGAGGACTTGCAGGAAGGCGACATCGTTGCCGAAACCGAGCAGAACGTGTACGCCATCAAGATCTACGTGCCCAAGAAAAAGGCCTAGGCTATTTCTTGCGCTTGCCCGGCGGCCCCGGCATGAAGGGGTTGCTCGTCGAGGATTTTTCGCTCTTCGCTTCGCTGATGGTTTCCTGGCTCACGACCACGGAATCGCCGACGGAGAGTCCCTTCAGGATCTGGATGTTCACGCCATCGCTGATACCCGTCTTGACCGGGCGGGGAGCCGCCTTTCCGTCGATGCTTACCCAGACCATGCTGCCGGAGGGTTTCTTCGCGCCGCTACGCTTCTTGAATACGCCCTTGCCGCCCTTTCCGCCACCCGGCGGGCCGAATCCGCCGGGACCGCCCGGGGGCGGGCCGCCTGCGCCCATGTCAGGCGGCGGTGGCGGGAAGTCTCCCTTCGCAAATGCGCTGTCGCCTGCGAGCGAGTCGCGGCCCATGCGCGGCGGGCGCGGCATGTCCTTCGGGTCGGCCATCGGGGTGCCGTCTGCGGGCGTAAACTTGAGCGCCTTCACGGGAATCGCGATGGCGTCCTTCACTTCCTGCGTCACGATGGTGCAGGTCGCCGTCATGCCGGGGAGCAGTTTCTGGTCCGGATTCTCGGCGGTAATCACTACGGTGTAGGTGACGACGTTGCTCGTGGTGGTCGGGTTCAGGCGGACTTCCTGCACGCTTCCGTTGAACTTGTCTTCCTGGAAGGCGTCGACGGTGAATGTCACGCGCTGCCCCTGCTTCACCTGTCCAATGTCCGCCTCGTCGACGGCGGCCATCACCTTCATCTGGCTTAAATCTTTTGCGATTACAAACAAAGTAGGCGTGCTCATGGAGGCGGCGACGGTCTGGCCGACTTCCACGGCGCGCTTCAGCACAACGCCGTCGATGGGGCTCTTGATGGTCGCGTAGCTCAGGTTGAGCCTCGCCTGGCTCACCTCGTTCTTGCTGCGTTCTACGGAAAGCTTCGCCGAGTTCATGTTGTATTCGGCGGTCTCGAGTTCCACCGCGCTCGCGGCGTTGCTCTCGGAAAGTTTCTTGATGCGGTTGTACGTCGATTCTTTGTACTTGTAGTCGGTCTCGGCGCTACGGTAGGCGATTTCGGCCTGCGTGAGGGTCGCCTTCAGCTTCGACTTGTCGAGCTCGGCGATGACCTGGCCCTTCTTGACCTTGGAATTGAAGTCGACGTAGATTTTCGCGATGTCGCCCGAGACCTGCGTACCGACTTCCACCTGGTCCACTGGCTCGAGCGTACCCGTCGCCGAAATCGTGGTTGAAATCGTGGTCTGCGTGACCTTCGCGCTCACGAGCGGCCCTGCGGCCTCGCTCGCCTTCTCCGTAAAGAAGAAGAACTTCACGCCGTAGGCGATGCCCGCAAGCACTGCGAGCACGATGGCGATTTTCAGCAATTTCTTCAAGATTTTCATAAACGCAACCTAAAAATAGAAAGTATTGCCCTTTTTACGAGTATTTTGATGCCCGGCGGCCGAAAAAGGTTGCATTTAAAGTGAAGGCCACGGCTTGTTCTTTATTTCAATTGGATGTTTTTTTTGAGTGAATCTTGCTCAAAAAGGATTGTTTTTGTAAAAAAGAGGTATATTTATATTGACATATTTCTGTAATTCTTTTTGTTGCCGGGATAATTATGTGCTTGTCATCGCCAGAAAACGAAAAAGATGTTCCGGTTAATTTGATTGCGGGACAGGCGACAATCACAGCTTGCATTCCTTTTGTCAGTTATTTAGTCTAGGGGTAGCGAATGCCGGTTTGTCCATTCTGCTTGCATGCGGTAGACGCCTCGTCAAATTTCTGTTCTTCATGTGGAAACACAATTAATCATGTTAAATGCATAAAGTGCGGAGCCGAACTTACTTCTGATGCTAAATTTTGTAAGAAATGCGGAGCTCCTGTGCCAAAATTTTGCCCACAATGCGGGTGTGTCTTAAAACTGAAAGCAAAATTTTGTTCCAAATGTGGCAAACGGATACCATTGGACTTTTGGGTTGATGCGAATACTTGCTTGAAATGCGGAAGTCCATTGAAAAATCGAGCGAAGTTTTTTTCTGCAAAAGATTTTTCTGAAAAAAACAATAAATCACTTCTGAGGGTGTTTTTCTTTATTCTGTTGACAGTTGGGCTTGTTGGTGGCGGAATCTATTATTTTGTCAATGGCTTGAATGATGGTGCATCAAAGTTTGCTAACGAATCATTAAAAACATATTCTGAATTACAAAAGATGTTCTTTTTAAAAAAGAAAGAAATTGGTTCTGCTTGGGAAATTGAACTGAATATAGAAGATACACCTGATTTTAAAATTGATGTAAGAAATGATAAGTCGTTTGTCATGATAAACCAAAGAAATATAAAAGGGTGTCCGCAGTTTTCTACATGGGAAATTCGAAATAGCATTGAAAAAGAACATAGAACACAAAAAGAAGGGAATATTTATCAGCATCATTTTATAGCAAGATTGCATTACGAGTGCTCCGTAAATGCAAGGCTTGATGCAAAATACGCTGAAACAGATGCTGCTTGTGAAAGTTTAGTTCCTGATTTTAAATCTATATGCGAGGATGTTGTTTTTGATACGATTGCATCTATTGAATCTACAATGAAAGATTATCGAGACGGCAAAACATACAGGACTATTAAAATTGGTGATCAAATTTGGATGGGAGAAAATCTGAATTATAGGATGAATGATAGCTGGTGCTATGATGATAATTTCAGTAATTGTACTAAGTATGGGCGATTGTATTTGTGGAATTCTGCAAAAAAAGCCTGTCCTTCAGGTTGGCATTTGCCAAATATGGCTGAATATGGGAAAATGTTTGATGCTGTTGGAGGTGAGGCTGAAGGCTCCCCCAAAATAATTGGTGCTACAGGTTTTTCTATACAACCTGCTGGCGCCAGAAACATTTTTGGAAAATTCGTTTTTTACGACGAAATTTTTTTATGGACTTCTACTGTGGAAGATGCAGAGCATGTGCATTATGTGCAGCTTTCAGATGGAGGAAATGGTGTAGGAAAATACATCACAGAGAAAGGTGTTGGCTTGAGTGTTCGCTGTATCAAGGACTAAAATAGACTCGGTGTTAAAGGCTTAAATTGAGCATGAAGTTCCACATGTTGATAACTACCATGGTCGTGCTTTTTTGTGCGGTATTTGCTCGCGCATCATCTGATTCAGAAATAGGGAAATTTTTAATATCGTTCCCTGTTTAGTTCAAAGCGTCTTTTTGTGAATGCCATTTGCGGTAAGCGGACGTTGCAGAAGGCATTTCCCCTCCATATAAAAAAGAGAACTGCTATTAAGCAGTTCTCTTTTCTAATGCAATGTAATCAGCTTACTTCTGATGAGCCTTGAACCACTTGATGAGCCCGTTGGTGGAGCTGTCGTGGTTCAGTTCGGCGTCGGCCTTGGCCAGTTCCGGAAGGATCTTCTTCGCGAGCTGCTTGCCGAGTTCAACACCCCACTGGTCGTAGCTGTTGATGTTCCAGATCACGCCCTGCGTGAAGATCTTGTGTTCGTACATGGCGATGAGAGCACCGAGCGTTTCCGGAGAAACGTAGTCCATCATGATGCTGTTGGTCGGCTTGTTGCCTTCGAACACCTTGTGCGGGGCGAGGAATGCGATTTCTTCTTCGCTCTTGCCGTCCTTGCGGAGTTCTTCCTGAGCCTGGGCGAGGGTCTTGCCGTTCATCAAGGCTTCGGGCTGTGCAAAGAAGTTGGAGAGCAGCTTCTGGTGATGGTCGCCGACCTTGTTGTGGCTGTTGGCCGGGGCGATGAAGTCGCAAGGAATCATCTTGGTGCCCTGGTGGATCAGCTGGTAGAAGGCGTGCTGGCCGTTGGTGCCCGGTTCGCCCCAAAGGATCGGACCAGTCTGGTAGTTTACGCGCTTGGAATCGCGGTCAACGGTCTTACCGTTGGATTCCATGTCGGCCTGCTGGAAGTAGGCGGCGAGGCGGTGCAGGTACTGGTCGTACGGGAGCATCGCGTAGCTGGAAGCGCCGAAGAAGTTGTTGTACCACACGCCGATGAGGGCGAGGATTACCGGCATGTTCTTGTCGGCCGGGGCGGTCTTGAAGTGCTGATCCATTTCGTAGGCGCCCTGGTGGAGCTTCATGTAGTTCTCGAAGCCGATGCGGAGCGCGATGGAGAGGCCGATAGCAGACCACAGGGAGTAGCGGCCGCCGACCCAGTTCCAGAATTCGAACATGTTGGCAGTGTCGATACCGAATGCGGCAACGGCTTCGGTGTTGGTGGAGAGCGCCACGAAGTGCTTGGCGATGGACTTTTCGTCGCCATTGAAAGCCTTGAGCACGGCAGCCTTGGCCGTTTCGGCGTTGGTCATGGTCTCAAGCGTCGTGAACGTCTTGGAAGCGACGATGAAGAGCGTCTCTTCGATGTTCACCTTCTTGAGGGTCTCGGCCATGTGGGTGCCGTCGATGTTAGAAACGAAGTAGACTTCCGGGGAGTATTCGCCGGCAATCGGCTTGTCTGCATAGGGCTTGAGGGCTTCGGTGACCATCACCGGACCGAGGTCAGAACCGCCGATACCGATGTTCACCACGTACTTGATGGACTTGCCGGTGTGGCCTTTCCACTTACCGCTGCGGACGAGGTGGGTGAAGTCTTCCATGTGCTTGAGAACTGCGCGGACTTCGGGCATAACGTCCTTGCCGTCGACGCAAATCGGGTCATTACCCTTGTAGCGGAGCGCGGTGTGGAGCACGGCGCGCTTTTCGGTGGTGTTAATCTTTTCGCCGGCGAAGTACTTCTTGCGCATGTCTTCGAAGTTCGCGGACTTGAGCAAGTCCTGGAGCTTGGCCATGGTCTCGTCGGTGATGATGTTCTTGGAGTAGTCCAGGAAGAGTCCGCAGGCTTCCAGGCTGAACTTCTCGGCACGGGCCGGGTCCTTCGCGAAGAGTTCCTTCATGTGCCAAGTCTTTGCGACTTCGGCGTGGGCCTCGAGGGCCTTCCATTCCGTAGAATCAGTCAGTTTCGACATAGATTAATCCTTTCCGCAAAAGCGGTTATTGTTGCGGAGCTAAATATAGAAATTTTATTACATTATGAACATGGATACTTCGATTCTTGACAAGGCGATTGTTTTTGCGGTCAAGGCGCACCAGGGCGCCGAACGCAAGGGTAAGGGATTCCCCTACATAGTCCACCCGCTGGAGGCGGTCTCCATTGCCGCCACCATGACCAATGACCAGGAACTCCTGGCCGCAGCGGTCCTGCACGATACTGTCGAGGATACGGCAGTCACGTTCCGCGATCTCGAACGCGAGTTCGGCAAGCGCGTCGCGCTCCTGGTGGATGCGGAATCCGATATCGTCTTCGAGGGCAAGAGCCGCGAGGAAAGCTGGCGGCTGCGCAAGGAAGAGGCTATCGACCGTCTCTCGACGGCTGCAAACGACGTGAAGATCGTGGCACTCGCCGACAAGCTGAGCAATATCCGTGCCATTTACCGCGACTACCAGGCCATCGGCGACAAGGTGTGGGACCTCTTCTGCGTCAAGGATGCCGCATCGCACGAATGGCACTTCCGCGGTCTCGCCCGTGCGCTTTCGAGCCTCAAGGGAACCTTCGCCTACAGGGAATTCGAAGAAACCATCGAAAAAGTATTTGGAGCTGCCTAATGGAAAAGAAAGAAGTGGCCGACTACGGGCTTCCTCCCAGGGAGACCATGATTCTCGAAGAATACCGCGAAAAGCATGCGACCTACGAGAAGCTGCTCGAGGTAGTGAAGAAAATCCTCACGGATAGCATCGCGGCGAATAACATCTACATCAATGCCGTCGAGGCGCGCATCAAGGCGGAAGACAGCCTCGCGGGCAAGCTCGAACGCAAGGCGGGCAAGTACCGTTCGCTCATGGACCTGACCGACATCCTGGGCGCCCGCGTCATCACGTTCTACAGCGACGAGGTCGACAAGATCGCGGCGATGGTCGGCGACCTGTTCGAGATCGACTGGGAAAACAGCATCGACAAGCGCAAGATGCACGACATCCACAGCTTTGGCTACAGCTCGCTTCACTATATATGTCGCGTTCCCAAGTCGCTCTTCGACGAGCCGGACTTCCCCGAACTCAACGATATCCGCTTCGAGGTGCAGATGCGTACCGCGCTGCAGCACGTCTGGTCGGTGCTCGACCACGACACGGGCTACAAGTCGGGATTCGAGGTGCCGCGCGAATACCTCCGCAACATAAACCGCCTCGCGGGAATGCTCGAACTTGCGGACGAACAGTTCTGCGCTATCCGTACGGGAATCAACAACTACAGGCGCCATGTGCAGTCGCTGGTGCATTCCGGCAAATTCGACGAGGTGGCGCTCGACGGCGATTCCTACGGCAACTACCTGGAACTGCGGCCCTTCGATGCACTGAACAACCGTATCGCGTCTATCAACCAGGCCGAAATCCACGAGACGTCTCTGACCGGGTACCTGAAGCTGTTCATGTTCCTCGGGTTCAAGACGCTGGGCGATATCGAGAGGATGATAAAGGATAATTCCGAAGACGCCTACCAGCTGGCGGCGTTCCAGCTGGCAAATACCGACCTCGACATCATCAACTCGTCCTTGGCGGTGGTGAACCTCTGCGCGGTCCATATCCTGAAGCGCGGCGGCGGCATCCTCGAGTTGACGCGCTGCCTCGACGAGCTGAACGGCCCCTCCGAAGTGAACCGCAGCAGGGCGGAGCACCTTTACAGCAGGGCGAAAAAGCTAGCTTTTATGGAAACAGCGAATAGTTGATTTCTTAGAGGTTTGGAAATGAAAGTGAACTTTCATGGGCTCGCGTTCAAGCAGTCCGCCATGATTCTCCTGGGTATTAGCGTCGTGTTTGCGGCGCTGTTCGGCTTCGGCAGTTCCCAGATCCAGGCGCGTCTGTCGCGTCTGCTCTTGCAGAAGGGTGAAGAGATTAGTCGTGCGAACGTGGCGGTCATCAACAACCTGTTCGGCTCCTGCCGCAACTTTGGCGAGGATATCGCGGCCAAGGTGAGCGACCAGGGCCTGGTGGGCACCGAGCTTGACGACTTTCTGTTGCGGTCGCTTTCGGGCGTGCGCGCGACGGTGCCCCAGGTGCTGGCGGTGGTCGTGGCCTACGAACCGGGCATGGCCCCGAAGGGCGCTCCCGCGGGCGAATACATGAAACTTGCGCACCATACGGAAGAAGGCAACGTCATTACGGACGGCGGCAACTACCAGGAAACGGTCTGGTACAAGAGCACCCGCGACAGCATGAAGGGAATCTGGCAGGAACCCTTTGTCGGCCAGTTCATCAAGGAACCCATCGTCATCTACACGACTCCCATTTTCCGCAAGGACGAATCCGGGCAGAAGCAGTTCGCGGGTGTCCTCTGCGTCGACATTTCTATCGCGTTCCTCAAGGACCTGGTCGCAAGCATCCCGGTGTCGAATAACGGCTATGCGGTGGTGCTTTCGGCAAGTAACATGGTGATCGCGCACCCGAAGGATGAACTCACGTTCAAGGAAAATTTTGCGTCCATCTCGAAGAGCGCGTCGCGCAAGCGCTTCGACGAATTCGAGAAGGCGGTGAGCAGCATGAAGAGCGGCCTGTTCCTGGGCTCTTCGTTCGAGGGCGACGAGGCCGCCATCTACTTTACGGCGATGGAGACGATCGACTGGACGTTCATGATCGTGTGGCCCGCAAAGATGTTCCTCGATGAGGAACGTTCCATGAACCACATGTTCGCGTGGATCAGCGTCGGTGGCTATTTTGTGATGCTCGTGATTATCCTCGTGATTACGTTCCGCGTGTCGCGCCCGCTCAAGACGCTTGCCGTCGCGGCGGAGAAACTGGGCCACGGAGACTTCGAGACCGAGATTCCCGAGGTCAAGGGCAAGGACGAAATCTCGCAGCTTGCGGTCGCCTTCAACGACATGCGTACCTCGCTCAAGGAGTTTGTCGAGAAGCAGAAGGGCCTCGACCGTATCGAGCGCGAGTTAGAATTCGCGAGCAGCATCCAGATGGGAATCCTCCCGAAGGACGAGTCGGAAGAAAAGTGCAACGACGATCGCCATTCGCTTGCTCCGTTCCTGCAGCCCGCCAAGGAAGTCGGCGGTGACTTCTACGATTTCTTCAAGCTCGACGACGACCACCTCGCGATTGTGGTGGGCGACGTCTCGGGCAAGGGTGTCCCGGCGGCACTCCTCATGATGGTGTCGCGCATCGTGATCCGCACCATGGCCATGCACCTGAAGTTGGTGACTGACATCTTCGAACAGACGAACTTCGAACTCGAACGCCGCAACAGGGAAACCATGTTCGTGACGGTATGGATGGGCATCCTGGACCTCCGCAACGGGCATGTGGACTTCGCCTCGGCAGGCCACAACCCTCCGGCCATCCGCCACAAGGACGGTACCGTGGAATTCACGAAGTGCAAGCCCGGCCTTGCGCTCGCCGCTGCCGCCGGTACGCGCTACAAGCCGCAGTCGCTGGACCTCGCTCCGGGCGACCTGCTGTTCCTCTACACCGACGGCGTGACCGAGGCAACGAACGCCGAGGAAAAACTGTTCGGCAACTCGAGACTTTTGATTGCCCTCTCGGAAAGCGGCAACCGTCCTCCCGTGGGTGCCTGCCATTTCGTGAAGGGACGCATCGACGAATTCGTGAACGGTGCCCCGCAGTTCGACGACATCACCATGCTCGCGGTTCAGTATATTGGCCCCAAGGAAGTCGAGTGGGAAAAGCGCGAGATTACCGTGGATGCGAAACTCGAGAACCAGCCTTCCCTGACGCAGTTCGTGGAAGAGACTCTCGAACCTCTCGGCGGCTCGATGAAGTCGCAGATGCAGATCGATGTCGCCATCGACGAAATTTTCAGCAACATCGTCAAGTTCTCGGGCGCAAGCGACGTGACGCTCACGGTGGAAACGTGCAAGTCGCACCTGATGGCGCGCTTGAGCTTTATCGATGGCGGAAGCCCGTACGACCCGACTGGCGCGGCAGAACCCGACGTGACGCTTTCTGCCGAGGAACGCAGTATCGGTGGGCTGGGACTGTTTATCGTCAAGAAGACCATGGACGACGTGGCCTACCGTCGCGACGGCGACAGGAACATCCTGACCATTACCAAGAAACTTTAAACGGCAACAAATTAGTGAGGTTATCATGCAGATAGTCAAGACTCAGCAAGACGCAACCCTGACGCTCGCTCTCGAAGGGCGCCTCGATACGCTCACGTCTTCGCAGCTCGACGCCGAAATCCAGGGAAAGCTGGACGGCATCACGAGCCTCGTTTTCGATTTCGCGAAGCTTGCGTATATCTCTTCGGCGGGCCTCCGCATTTTGCTTGCGGCCCAGAAGATCATGAACAAGCAGGGCTCCATGGTCATCAAGAACGCGGGCCCGGAAATCCGCGAAATCTTCGACGTCACCGGATTCAGCGACATCCTGACGCTCGAATAGCGGACCCTCCTTGTTTCCTATAAAATAAAGCCCCGGCGGGTGCTGCCGAGGCTATTGTTGCTTGCCGGAAATCCGGCTGTAGGGCGTGGCTACGGTTCTGCCGGGGGAGGCGGGTTGGCGCCGTGGCGCCAGTCCTTTCTTGCTTCGTGGAACTTCTTCATCTGTTCCTTGCGGTACTGGTTGAACTTGTCGCGCTGATCCTTCGATAAAATTTTCGAGAGCGCGGCGACACCCTTGATGCGGTGTTCGAGAAGCGCCTTGTCCGCGTCGAGGACCTTCGCCTTTGCCGATTCGATGGCGGAGGCCTCGTTGCTTTCGAGTGCTTCGCCCAGTGCCTTCTCGGCATCGTGCTTCTGCTTCCTCAGTTCCTTGAAGATGGAATCACCCTTTGCGCGGCTCGCGTCGAGGGCCGCCTTCTGTTCGGGCGTCACCTGCAGCAGCGAGTCGATGACTTCCGGATTCATGTGGCCCTTGAAGTTCGGACCCTTGTGAAAGTCGCCGTGGTGACCGTGCGGACCCTTGGGACCAGGAGGCGGGGGCGGCATCATGCCCTGGCGCGGGCACGGGCCTTCCATTTTCTTGCAGCAAGCCATTTCTGCCTTGTTGCAGCAGCAATCGCTCTTGCCGCAGATGTTTCCCAGGAAGAATCCGAGGGTGAGGGCGAACACGACGAGGCTCGCTGCGAATAGTTTTGCTCCGTTCATGGTATTACTCCTTGATTAAATAGCTGAATCCGACTGCTTCCTCGAGCGTCTCGAAATCGTCGCTCGTTGAATTGCCGAGGTTGTTGTACCAGCTCAGCACCTCGGAAGATGCCGTGCTGTTGATGGAAATGGTCTCGGTCGAATCGGAATTGTTGATGGCGGGGAGGAGCGCCGTGAGGGCCACGAGCGCGATGCTCGCGGCAATCGGGATGGCGCTGAACCAGCTCTTGATGTTTATGATCTTTGCCGTGGGTGCAGCGCTTGCTTCCGCGTCCAGGCGCTTACAGACCTTGGCCCAGGAATCTTCCCTGGGGGTAAGTCTTTCGAGCTTAGAGAAGTCGATGTTGTTAGCCATGATCCTTACGCTCCTTCAAATAGTCCTTTACAAAGTGTCTTGCGCGGCTGAGTCTTGCCTTGACGGTTCCTTCGGGCATCCCGTAGATCTCGGCGAGGTCTTTCACGTCGAGGTCTTCGGCATCCTTGAGCCAGAGCATGCTGCGCGTTTCTGCAGGCAGTTGCGCGAGGCCCTTCTCCAGGAGTTCGGCGTCGAAGCTTTCTTCTGTCGCATCGACCTTGCCGAGTGCTTCCTCGATGATGGTGTCGATCTTCTCTTCTTCGAGTTCGCGGTGCCGTTTCTGCGAGCGCAGCTTCATGAGGCATGCGTTCACCGTGAGCCTGTAGAGCCACGTGTTGAGCGCGGACTGCCCGCGGAAGCCCTTCACGGCTTTCGGCACCTGCACGAACACGTCCATGAGGATGTCTTCGGCCTGGTCGCGGTCCCTCAGCATCCTGAAGGCGAGGTTCAGCATGTTTGCGCTCTGGTCCTGCCATAGCATAGCCAGGGCTTCGCGGCTGCCTTCCATCAGGTGTTGAAGTATCACTTTGTCGTTCATTTCTCTATTTTGATGTACGTGGAATGTCGCGGGTTGCATGAAAAATGTTTTTTTTTACATAATAGAAAAAAGAGGGTTGACCATCGTGTCAATGCCGGAAAAACGGAAAAATGGGGCAAAAAACCTCAAAATCGCGAATTTTTGAAACCAAATGTGATATTTGTCATGCCGAGCATGGATAAAACGTCAACGAAAGATGTATCGGAATGTAAAATTTTCTACCTTGCAATAGGTATTTTATAATCGATGGTTACTTTTTCGGACATAGCGGACTACCGCGACTTCTTGAAGGACTACTACGAACGCCGCAAGGCGGAGATGCCCTTCTATAGCTATCGCATGATGGGCGATAAGTTGGGACTGGATTCCAGCTACCTCTATCGCGTGCTGCAGAAGAAGCAGCACCTCCCGGCCCATGCGTTGCAGGCGGCCAAGGAAATCCTGGCCCTGAGCGGTCGCGAGGCCGAGTATTTCGATTTGCTCTTCTCCGCCGCGGTCAGCAAGGACAAGGCGAAGAAAGAAGAACTGATGGCGAAGGCTCTCTCCCTTCGCGATGTCGAACGCCACAGCCTCCAGGCGGCAGAACTCAAGCTGCTCGAGAACTGGTGGATTCCCGCCGTGCGTGCCTACCTCGACTTGAACGGCGGCGTGGTGAACGTGAAGCAGATAGCCAAAGACATCTGCCCCCCGATTACGGAGGACCAGGTCAATGAGGCTATCGAGATTTTGAAGGAAGTCGGGCTCGTGAAGAAACTCGCGAGCGGCAGACTGGCGCTCACGGACGCGCACCTCACGGTGGGCGGCCCCGAGAAGGCCAAGGCGGTCCGCAACTTCCAGCGGCAGGTGCTTGCGCTTGCCAGCGATTCCCTGGACAACGTTCCCGTTACCGAACGCAACGTGTCCACACTCACTCTCTCCGTGGACCAGTCCTGTTTCGAGGATTTGGGCGATATGTTGAGGGAATTCCGCAGATTAGTGCAGAAACGGGTTGACGAATCCAAGAATTCCGACCGCGTTATGCAACTTTCAATGGCATTTTACCCGGTTGCGCGTAAGGGGGGCTTTCCGGAAAATGCTATAATGGGGGAAGGCGCAGGAGATAAAAAATGATGTGCAGGGTGTGGAAATTTGGGATGGCGGCACTGGGCGGAATCCTTGCCGCATGTTCTGGCGGGTCAGGAAATGACGTCGCCGGTTCTTCGCTTGAAACAGAAAATTCTATTGCACTTTCCGTGCAGCTCGCCGATGGCACCCCCGCGGCGCGCGTAAGTGTTATTGTTCGCCCCGACAGCTATTTGGCCGGGGCTGACTCTGTCGAAGGTTCTTTTGTAGAGAAGAACATGAACTTCGAGACGGACTCCACGGGAACGCTTATCTTGGACAACCTGGGCTATGGCAGCTACATCGTGGAAGCCCGCAACGATTCCCTGAAGGGAGCATCCAAGTTTAACTACAGGTCGTGGCAGACCGACGGTGGCCGTGTGTCCCTGCATATCGGCAAACCTGGTGCCGTCACGGGCCAGATCCTCGTCGAAGACGCCGAAGATGCTTCTGCGGTGACGGTTTCCGTGCAGGGTCTTGATTACAGCACTTCTGCCGACGGCATGGGCAACTTCGAGTTCGAGTCGCTCCCGGCGGGCCATTTCGAGATGGTCGCCTATGTCCAAACGGATAGCTCCGTGGTTGACGAAAAGGGCAAGAAGGGCAAGGTCAAGGTTGTCCGCAAGCTCGGGTCTACGATTGCGACCGTGACCTCTGGTCGGGAGAATGTTGTCTTGATCGATGCTCGTCCGCATGACTCCCTGGCTTCGTTTGTCTTCGAAGATTTCGAGAACGGCGTGGAGGAGTGGAGCGTCAAGCATTCCGATGATGCACGTGGAGAAATTGAATCTGTGGATGCCGGCCTTGGCCGAGAAGGCAAGGCTGCGCATTTCACATGTGAAAACGATTCTGCGTACAACTGGGTGCTGATGGGACGCTCTCTCGGCGGCATGGTCGACATGAGCAACCTTGACTCCATCGTGTTCTGGGCTCGTTCCGATGCTATCGTGGATTCCACGAAGCACAAGTATATTTCGTTCTCGCTCGACATGAACCTCGACAGCACCTCCGAACAGGAAAGCGGCAAGGCCTGGGCCCATATCGACGTGGATACGGTCTGGAACCGTTACGTGGTGACGCCTGCCGACTTCCAGGAACCCGACAGCAACAAGACTGGCGGCAACCTCGGCTGGGATGTGGTGAAGCACCATATTACCGATATCTCCATCTTTGGCGGTACGGGTGGCGAGTTCTGGATTGACGACATCGAGGTGTACGGCTACAGCAAGCTTGTTGCTAGCAAGCCCGAAGACTGACGAAAGTTTTTATCAGGAGAAGCCCGGCGCGCGTCTGTGCGCCGGGTTTTCTTTTTGACATTTTGTCAACGAGTTGTACTGTCCGACATGGAATATTCCGCCCTCAAGGAAATATTTTTATAGCTGTATGGGATGGCTGCGCTTTTTGGGTGGTGACGCAGGCCTCCTTCAAAGGAGTCAATATGAATGTGTGGAAAAGTGTAGGTGCGCTCTGTCTTGGTACAGGGTTGCTTTCCTTCGGCCTCGCCGATAACCCGATATCCTCTTACCATTACCTGGCTGACCCCTCGGCAGCCTCCGATGGTGATACCTTCTACATCCTGACCGATGTAGACGACTACAATAACCAGACAAACTGGAACTACGACATCGTCGGCCTCTATGCCTTCACTTCCGAAGACATGAAGAACTGGACCGACCATGGCATGATTTTCCGTTCCAAGCGCGAGTTTGGCACTTACCCGAACAACACTTGGGCTTCGGGCATTGCCGTCAAGGACGGTAAGGTCTATATCGTTTACCCCGATGGTGCTAGCGGCGTGGGCATGATTACCGCCCCGGCTATCGACGGTCCCTACACCGACCCGGTCAAGGAAACGCATGGTGTCAATAGAATTGCAGGTGGCGGCAGCCTTATCGGTAGCTGCGACGGCATTGCGCACTGCTTTGACCCGGGCATCCTGATCGATGACGACGGCAAGGGCTACGTGATTTTCGGCGGTGGCGAAAGCTCCAGCCGCCCCTACGGCAACAACTTCGACATTATCAGCTTTACCGAAAGCAACGGCAAGATTACTTTCGACAAGAACTCCCTGAAGAAGGTCTCCTTGCCGAACTCCTTCGAGGCGCCTTACCTGCACAAGCGTAACGGCACCTATTACCTGAGCTTCAACAACCGTAGCCAGGTGATTGACTATGGTATGTCCGACAATATCTGGGGCCCCTACACCTTTGTGGGTACGGTCATTCCGGGAATTGGCTCCGTGCCCGATGCTCATGGCGAAGGCGGCAACAACCACCAGGGTTTCGCTCCGTTCAAGGACAAGTGGTACGCAGTTTACCACGACCGTCGCCTTGTCACGTCCGATAACCACCCGGCTGCAACGACCCAGGCGGGCGTGCGTTCCGAGAACCCGAACTACGAAAACCACAGAAGCGTGTCCATCGACGAACTCACCTGGAGTGGCGACAAGATGAACAAGCTGACCTTCACCCGTGAAGGCCCGAAGCAGATCAAGAATTTCGACCCGTATAGGACATACAAGGCAACGACCAGCTCCAAGCAGATGAACATCCGTAGCCGTACCGACTGGACCAAGGGTCAGCCGGTGAAGCACGTGCTCCTGCCGCTCACGAGCCGAAGCGAATCCTGGATCCGCGTGTCTGGCGTGGACTTCGGCAACGGCGCCCAGAACCTCCGCATCAAGGCCGCGAACGTGGGCGATGGCAACAAGATTGAAATCCATACGGGTAGCGCGACGGGTACGCTCGCCGGTACTTGCGAACTTGCGAAGACTGCCAACAACATGACCTTCACCGACAACGATTGCGAAATGAAGGGCCTTACCGGCGTTATCGACCAGGTGTTCTTCGTGTTCAAGAATAGCGGAAAGGATTCCACCATGGGCATTCTCGAATGGGAATTCCAGGGCACGAAGCGTGAACCTGAACCGCAGACTCCGTTCGGCGGCAAGGCCTGGACGATTCCGGGCAAGATCGAGATGGAAAACTTCGACGAGCCGGGCTACGGCACGGGTAACGATTCCTACGCCGACAACGATACCGACGATCATGGCGCCGAAAGCAACGGCGGCAAGAGCTACCGCGAAGGCACGGGCGTCGACATCTACAAGAAGGCGACCGGCTACGTTGTCGGCTACAACCAGACCGGCGAATGGCTCGAATACACCGTGGAAGTTGCCGAAGCGGGCGATTACACCATGTTTGCTGCCGTGGCCTCTGCCAATGCGTCTTCCAGCTTCCAGCTTGCCATCGATGGCGAAGCCATTACCGGTGAAGTTGCCGTTCCGCAGGCGAGTTCCGGCGAAGAGAACTACGACGACTACAACAAGGTCAAGGAAAACGTGACGCTCACTGCGGGCAAGCATATCCTCCGCTTCACCGTGACCGGCGACTGGATGGATATCGACTACATCAACTTCGTGAAGGGTAAGGATGCCGAAGATTCCGACCCGATCGGAGGCCCGACTGCAATCGGTGACAAGGTCGCGTTCAAGGCCCTGCAGTACACCACCTACCGCGTGTTCGACCTGAACGGCTCCATGCTCGGCAAGGTCGACCTGGGCGCCGCGAAGGCTGCCGATGCCCTCAAGGCCGCAGGCTACAAGAAGGGCGTCTACATGCTCCAGCAGGTCGAAGGTGGCAAGAAGTTTATGGCCAAGGTGACGAAATAAGGCCAGAAAGAGTCCCTAAACACCACACATCCAGACCGACGCCTTTTCGGCGTCATAAAGCTCCTCGGGGTTTCCCCGGGGCGCTTTTGTATACTCCAAAATTTCCTTGTCGCTATGCACCGAAGGTGCCCACGAAGGAACTTGTTTCGAGTGTCGGGTGGGTGTTAGGGAGGGCTGCGCCCTCCCTTGTTGTTATTGACAAAAAGTCAATACAATTTGTTTCCGCGCGGGGGAGATTTGTGTTTTTTGGGGATAAATTATAGGATGGTTAGGCTGCGGTGTCGCGGTCGAAAATGGGATGTGAAAAATGAAAAAGATTTCCAAGGGAAAGCTTGGTCTGGCTGTCGCATGCGGCCTCTTTGGTTCTGCGCTTGCCGACAACCCGATTTCCACTTATCATTACCTGGCGGACCCCGGTGCGGCTGCCGACGATGAGTACTTCTACATCATCACGGACTCCGACGACCCGGCTCCGTACAACTCCGACAGCTACAAGATTTACGCCCTCTATGCATTCCGCAGCAAGGATATGCAGAACTGGACCGACTACGGCATCATCTACGATGCCCGCAAGGTGAACGGCATTAACGATATCTGGGCTTCCGGTATCGCTGTCCATAACGGCACGTTCTATATCGTGTTCCCGGATGGCGGTGGCGGCGGCATTGGCTACATCAAGGCTCCCGCTATCGATGGTCCTTGGACAAACGCTGTGGGCCAGGGCAAGGACAAGCTTGTCGGTGGTCGCGGTATCATCGGCTGCGATGGCGTTTCCTGGTGCTTTGACCCGGGCATCTTTATCGATGACGACGGCACGACCTACGTCACATGGGGTGGCGGCGAAAGCAACAGCCGTCCGAATACCGACAACTTCGACATTGTCAAGCTGAACGATGCGAAGGATGCTCCGGTGGGCAACGGTTCTCACGTGAAGGTGAACAATCTGCCGACCCGCAAGATGCTCGAAGCGTCCTACATCCACAAGCACGACGGCAAGTACTACTTCTCGTACAGTACCGGCTGGCAGCAGGGTGCGCCTACGATCGACTACGGTATTTCTGATAACGTAATGGGCCCCTACACCTGGAAGGGTACGATTCTCGGTGACCCGAGCATGAACGGTCGTAGCATCAACGGCAACAACAACCACCACGGTATTGCCGAATTCAAGGGCCATTCTTACGTGGTGTACCATGACCGCCGTATCGCGAAGGGGCACAACGGCTTGGAAATTATCCCGGCTGACGACGGCAAGGCCAACCCGAACGAAGGCTACCACCGCAGCGTCTCCGTGGACGAAATGTTCTACAACTCCGATGGTACTATCAAGACGGTCACGGTGACCAACGAAGGCCCGAAGCAGATCGAGAACTTCGATCCGTACGACTGGTATCCGGCACTCACGAGCTCCAAGCAGAAGGGCATCCGCAGCCGTTCCAACTTTGTGCAGGGTAAGAAGGCCGAACACGTGCTGCTCCCGCTTTCTTCCAAGGAAGCCTGGCTTCGCGTGAGTGGCGTTGACTTCGGTACTGCAGCGACGGGCTTCACAGTCGAGGCTGCAAGCGCTGCCGACGGCAACAAGATTGAAATCCGCACGGGTTCTGCGACGGGTACGCTCGCCGGCACCTGCCCGCTCAAGAATACGGGCAGCAAGACCACCTATTACGAGAACAAATGCGAAGTCGAAGGCCTCAAGGGCATTGTGGAACAGCTGTTCCTCGTGTTCAAGGGCAACCAGGATTCCACCATGGTCGTCAAGGCCTGGGGCTTCGAGGGTAGCGGCACGACGCCTCCCGAACCGCAGAAGCCGTTCAAGGGTGTCGCCTTTGCCATTCCGGGTAAAATCGAAATGGAAGACTTCGATATTCCGGGTACGGGCCGCGGCGCTGGCATGGATTCCTACAGCGATAACGATATGGACGATCATGGCGCCGAGAGCAACGGCGGCAAGAGCTACCGCGAAGGCACGGGCGTCGATATCTACAAGAAGGCGACCGGCTATGTCGTGGGCTACAACCAGGCGGGCGAATGGCTCGAATACACCGTGAACGTGAAGGAAGCGGGTGACTACACCATGTTTGCCGCCGTCGCTTCTGCCAATAGCACTTCCGGCTTCCAGCTCTCTATTGATGGCGAGAACATTACCGATGCGATTGCCGTCCCGCAGGCAAGTTCCGGCGAAGAGAACTATGACGACTACAACAAGGTTTCTGCCAACGTGAAGTTGCCTGCGGGCGAACACATCCTCCGGTTCACCGTTACGGGCGACTGGATGGATATCGACTACATCAATTTCGTCGCGGGCAAGGATGCCGAAGATTCCGACCCGCTCGAAGGTACTACCGCGATCAAGACCGTCGCTCAGTTCAACTCGTTCGGGTCTTACACCTACCGCGTGTTCGACCTGAAGGGCAAGCAGGTGGGTACAGTGAAGCTCGACGGCGCGAAGGTGGGCGATGCCCTCCGTGCGGCAGGCTTCAGCCAGGGCGTGTACATGCTCCGCTCTGTCCGCGGCGAGAAGAAGTTTATGGCCAGGGTCGCAAAGTAGGCCAGAAAGAGTCCCTAAACACCACACATCCAGACCGACGCCTTCCCGGCGTCATAAAAGTGCCCCAGGCGAGTCCTGAGGTGCTTTTTTGTGTACTGGAATGCTTTCTTTTTGCGCCGAAGGCGCCCACGAAGAAACTTGTTTAAACGCATACGCCTGCGTATGCGCGAGGCAAGCATTGCTTGCCGAAGTGTTTCTGTTGCGCCGGGAGGGTCTTAGGGAGGGTGAGCCGTGCGAACCCGCCCTAGTCGCTATTGATAAATAGTCAATGAGAAGTCGGCTCGTGGGTGGGAAAATCGCCATTTTCGGAGGTAAATTATAGACAAGAAAGGGCAATTTTGCCGTTTTAACATAGGGATGTGTAAAATGAAGAAGTCTTTTGTGGGAAAATTTGGCCTCGCTGCCGTATGCGGCCTGGCTGCATCCGCTCTCGCGGACAACCCGATTTCCAGCTACCATTACCTCGCCGACCCGGGTGCCGCTGCCGACGACACCTATTTCTACGTCATCACCGACTCCGACGACCCGGCGGCATACAACGCAAACGGCTACAGCATCAAGGCCCTTTACGGTTTCCGTACTAAGGACATGAAAAACTGGACCGATTTCGGTATCATTTACGATGCGCGCAAGGTGGACGGTATCGGCGATATCTGGGCGTCTGACATTGCCGTGAACCCCAAGGACGGAAAGCTCTACATCGTGTTCCCCGATGGCGGTGGCGGCGGTGTGGGCCTCATCTCTGCTGACAGCATTGCCGGCCCGTGGACGAACCCAGTTTCGGGCGGCAAGAAACTCATCAACAACTGGGGCGGCGGCCTTGCGGACTGCGACGGCATCGGCTGGTGCTTTGACCCGGGTATTTTCTTTGATGACGACGGCACGGGCTACTTCACCTTTGGTGGCGGTAGCAGCGATAGCCGTCCGGCTGCCGACAATAACAACGACATCTTCAATATCTACAAGTTCAACTCCGATATGAAGGGCTTCGATGTGAGTTCCAAGACTCACCTGAAGATTGGCGGTCCGAAGGCGATGGAAGCTTCTTACATCCACAAGTACAAGGGCAAGTACTATCTCTCTTACAGTACGGCCGACTTGCGTATTGCCTACGGCATGTCCGATAAACCCATGGGCCCGTACACCTATAAGGGCATCTTCATGGGGAACCCGAACATCAACGGCCAGAACATCAACGCGAACAACAACAACCACCATGGCATTGCCGAATTCAAGGGCCACTGGTACGTCGCCTACCACGATCGTCGCATTGCGAACGGATACGACGGCCTCGAAAAGATTCCGGCCGAAGATGGTCAGGCGAACCCGAACCCGGCTTACCACCGCAGCGTGAGCGTGGATGAATTCACCTACGCCGCCGATGGTTCCATGAATTCGTTGACCTTCACGAAGGAAGGCCCGAAGCAGATCGAGAACTTCGACCCGTATGACTGGTATCCGGCACTCACGAGTTCCAAGCAGAAGGGCATCCGTAGCCGTTCCAACTGGAGCTTGGGCAAGGTCGCCGAACACCTCCTCCTCCCGCTTTCTACGAAGGAATCCTGGATCCGCGTGAGTGGCGTTGACTTCGGTACTGCCGCGACGGGCTTCGTGGTGCAGGCCGCAAGCACGGCTGATGGCGACAAGATTGAAATCCACACGGGTTCTGCGACGGGTACGCTCGCCGGCACCTGTACGATTAAGAATACCGGCAACAAGAATACCTTTGCCGAGAATTCCTGCGAAGTCACTGGCCTCAAGGGCATCGTGGAACAGGTGTTCCTCGTGTTCAAGGGCAGCAGGGATTCTACCATGGCTATCAAGGCCTGGGGCTTTGAAGGCAGCGGCACGACTCCGCCGGAACCGCAGAAGCCGTTCGGTGGCAAGGCCTGGGCGGTACCGGGCAAGATCGAGGCGGAAAACTTCGACGAACCGGGTACGGGTCGCGGTGGCGATGTCGATTCCTACAACGAATCTGATTCCGAGAATCACGGCGACAGCGACCTCCGCGAAGGTACCGGCGTAGACCTTTACAAGAAGGCGACGGGCGTCATCGTGGGCTACAATACCGAAGGCGAATGGCTTGAATACACCATCAACGTGGCGAAGGAAGGCGACTACACGCTCTATGCCGCAGTTGCTGCCGCCGGTAACACCTCCAGCTTCAAGTTCTCCCTCGATGGAACGGACATTACCGAAGAAATCTCCGTGCCCGCAGCTACCGAAGGCGAGGAAAACTACGACGATTATAACAAGGTCAAGGCGAACATCAAGCTCCCCGCGGGCGAACATGTCCTGAGGCTTACGGTTGTCGGTTCCTGGTTCGATATCGACTACTTCAATATCCTCGAAGGCAAGGATGCCGATGATACGGAACCGATTGGCACGGATGCCATCAAGAATGCTGTCGCGTTCAAGGCTGTACCGTACGAAACTTACCGCGTGTTTGACCTGAAGGGCGCTATGGTCGGGAAAATCCGCCTGGACGGCGCGACTGCTGGCGAGGCCCTCCGTGCGGCAGGCTTCAACCAGGGCGTGTACATGCTCCGTTCCCTGACCGGCAACAAGAAATTCATGGTGAATACGGCAAAGTAATACCATAAAAGAGTCCCTAAACACCACACATCCAGATTGATGCTTCTCAAGAGCGTCATGAAGTGCCCCGGAGCCCCGCTCCGGGGCTCTTTTCACGCGCCGAAGGTGCCCACGAAGACACTTGTGTCGAGTGTCGGGAGGGTCTTAGGGAGGACTAGCCGTGCGTATGTCCTCCCTAGTTCTTTATTGCCAAAACGTAAATGGAAAAAATGGCGCGACGTGCGTTTTTTCGTGCATTAACATCTAATTTTAGGGTATGGGACCGCAATCCTGCGGGTTTCTGTTTGGCAAAGGGATGTTATGAAAAGTTTGAATCAAAACAGCGTTGTTAAGGGGGCGTGGAAGACTGCGCTCGCGCTGGGTTGCGGTGCGTTGGTTTCGACCGCATTCGCATCGACGGTCAATGTCGATGTGACCGAAGAACACCAGGTCATTCGTGGCTTTGGCGGCATGGTGCATAACCAGTGGCAGGGCGGTGGCGGACTTTCCGAGGCCGATGCCAAGCTCGCATTCGGTACGGGCGATGGCCAGATTGGCCTCAACACGCTGCGCATTCCGGTGTATGCGAATTCCAGTGACTTTAACAAAGAAGTTCAGGCTGCAAAGTATGCGAAGGCTGTGGCCGGTGATGACTTTATTTTGTATGCAACGCCGTGGACTTCACCGTATGCAGGTGCAAACCAGCACATGGCTTCCTCGAACTACCAGAAGTACGTGGACCACCTAAACAGCTTTACTGCCTACATGAAGAATCAGGGCGTTCCTTTGTATGCAATTTCCATCAGTAACGAACCGGACTGGTGCGGTGAATGGGCTTGCTGGAGCGCTGACGAAATATACAACTTCACCAAGGGCTATGCCGATCAGATGCGCAAGAACGGTACCAAGGTGATTTCGACGGAATCGTTCGCTTATCAGAAGAACCTTTACGATAAGGTGCTGAACGATGCGAATGCACTCAAGAACTGGGATATTCTCGGTGCGCACTTCTATGCGAGTGACAGAAATACTCAAGATAGCTGGTTCCAGTATTCCTTGGCGGACCAGAAGGGAGTGGAGCGCTGGATGACGGAACACTACACCGAAAGCCAGGGCAGCGGTAACTACTGGCGTACGATTACGAATACGGGTGACCAGGCAAACCAGAACAAGCGCGATACCGTGAATGCCATGGACGTGGGTTACGAAATCCACCGCGCTATGGTCGTGGGCAACTTCAGCCAGTACACATGGTGGTACATTCGCCGCTGCTACGGCCTTATCATGGAAAAGGACTTTGGCAATAAGCTTCAGATTCCGACCAATGAAATTGGCAAGGTTTCGAAGCGCGGCTATGTGCTTTCTCAGTTCGCACGCTTTGTCCGCCCGGGTGCAATCCGCGTGGGAGCGACCGCCAAGCCCGAAGCAAACCTGTTTGCCAGCGCTTACAAGAGCTCCGAAGGCGATTCCGTCATCGTGGTGCTCGTGAACCGCGATTACAAGAATTCCAAGACCGTGACGGTCAATGTCCAGGGTGCCGATGTGGAGTCTTTCCACGTGTACACGACGAGCCAGGCAAAGAACGCCAAGTATGAAGGCGAAGTCGAAGTGAAGAACGGCTCCGTGACTATCACCATGGATGCGGGTAGCTCGGAATTCAAGGACTGCATCGTGACGCTCGTGGGCGTGGGCACTCCTGCTGACCCCGTACCTCGTGAACCGTTCGGCGGCAAGGCGATTGATTTGCCGGGCAAGATTGAGGCCGAAAACTTCGACATCCCGGGTACCGGCAAGGAAAACAAGACCTACAACGAAAATGACTCCGATGATCACGGCGAGACCAACTACCGCGAAGGCACGGGTGTCGATATCTACAAGAAGGCGACCGGCTACATCGTGGGTTACAACCAGGCTGGCGAATGGCTCGAATACACGGTGAACGTGAAGGAAGCGGGTGACTACACCT
>JAEEGG010004771.1_pt1 | contig 32688 bp, 24 predicted proteins | sample 9134161 | NCBI WGS metagenome assembly JAEEGG01 (sample SAMN16246543, study PRJNA631951) | gut metagenome | biome: gut microbiome; feature: rumen; material: CR-attached | host: Bos | place: Iran: Karaj | collected 2018-10 | reverse complement strand
GATCACGCATGTCGGCGGACTCCCCTCCGCCGCGCAGGCGACGCTCGACCTCCCCGTCATCCCCGGCGGCAAGCGCCTCGTCTACACCCATGCCGACCTGCCAATGGTCGCCATTGCGGACTTCGCCAAGCTCGGTCGTGACAACCCCTTCTACGCCGAACTCGACCGCATCTGCACCGCCAACGCCGGCCTCTGGGGCAAGGAGGCCGAGGACTACCTCCTGGCCCACGCCCCCAAGGTCTCCATCTCCCCCAACGGCCCCAAGGTCATCGAAAAACGCATCGTCATCTAACCGTTAGTTCGTTTATTCGTTGGGTCGTTTATTCGTTTGTTTGTTTAACCTTTCACCCGTCACTCGTCACCCGTCACTCGTCACTATGATTATCAAGACCTCCGCCTACCCCCGCGCCGCGCTTATCGGCAACCCGTCAGACGGCTACTACGGCAAGACCATCGCCTTCACGTTCTCGAACTTCCACGCCGAGGCCACTCTCTTCGAGACGCCCGAACTGGTCATCGAGCCCAGTGTCCGTGACGGCTCGACCTTCGACAGCATTCAGGGCCTTGCCGAGGACGTCCGCCACTTCGGCTACTACGGCGGCATCCGCCTTATCAAGTCGGCCATCAAGTGCTTCTACGACTACGCGGTCGAAAACGGCGTCCGTCTGCATGACCGCAACTTCACGATTCGCTACTCGTCCGACATCCCCAACCTTGTCGGTCTCGCCGGCTCCAGCGCGATCATCACGGCCTGCATGCGCGCCATAATGGCCTTCTACGGCGTCGAGATTCCCAAGCCGCGCCTCGCGAACCTCATCCGCGCCGTCGAAAACAAGGAACTCGGCATCGCGGCAGGTCTCCAGGACCGCGTGGCGCAGGTCTACCAGGGGCTCGTCTACATGGACTTCGCCAAGGACCTCCTCGACAAGCAGGGATACGGCGACTACGAGCCGATGTCGCCCAACGTCATGCCGCCGCTCTACCTCGCCTACCGCACCGACCTCTCCGAAGGCTCCGAGGTCTTCCACAACAACATCCGCGACCGCTTCAACGCAGGTGAAAAGGCCGTGGTCGACGCCATGAAGTTCTTCGGCGAGCTCACGGACAAGGCGCGCGAGGCCATGGTCAAGCACGACTACCCGAAGCTTTCCAAGCTCATGGACGAGAACTTCGACAAGCGCGCGACCCTCTACCACCTTTCAGAAGGCAATCTCCGCATGGTGCGCGTCGCCCGCGAATGCGGGGCCAGCGCCAAGTTCTCCGGCAGCGGCGGCGCAATCGTCGGCGTCTGCCCCGACGACGCGGTCTTCGCCCGCCTCCAGGAAAACCTTGGAAAACTCGGCGTAAAAGTCCTGCGGCCAAAGCTGGTTTAGGCTGCTGCTTTAATACAATGATGAATGCTGTGCCTGACCCAGCCAAATCCAGCTTCGCCGACAGCCGGCTCTCCGTGCAGTTCGACCGCGTGGATCTAGCTGAGCGCGGTTGCGCCGCGCTCGCGGAGGCGGCGCGGCGCGCCGGCGCCGATTCAATCCAAATCGAACGTTGCGATTTTTACCTCGACGGCGAGGCGCGCGCCAAGGCCCTCGCGACGCTCGCGGACGAAATCCGCTTCTTCGAGAGCGAAGGCTTCCCCGTCGCAGTCTGGACCACCTCGCTCGGGTATGGCCGCATGACCGACCCCGACTTCCTGCGCCGTTTCCCGAACTACCAGCCCCTCGTCGCTCCTGATGGCGCAACGGCGGCCGTCTGCTCCACGGATGCCGCATGGCGGGATGCCGTCGCCGACAATGTCCGCGACTTCATCCGTGCCGGGGCCAGAACCATTCTCTTCGACGATGACCTCGTGCAGGCGTGCCGTCCCGGCGTCGTCTGCGCATGCGACGAGCATCGCCGGCGCATTGCCGCGCGACTTGGCGTGGCGTCCGTGACGCCTGAGCAGATGCGCGATGCCTACGCCGGCCCGCCGAATCCGCTGCGCTCCGCATGCCTCGACGCGATGGGCGAGTCGCTCATGGACTTCTGCCGCGCGATGCGCGCGGCGGCGGACGAGGTCGACCCGTCCGTGACGCTCGCGGTATGCCTCAGCGTCTCGCACTTCGACCTCGACGGCGTTGACGTGCCGGAGATGGTGCGGCTTCTGGCGAGCAAAGGCTCAAAGCGACTCTTCGTGCGCATGAGCGGGGCGACGTACTGGCCTTGCCATCCGGGCAACGCGCGCAACTGGGGACAGGGGCTCCGAGGCGTGATCGAATTCCTGCGCTGGCAGGCGGCCCTTCTTCGCGCTGAGGGCATCGTCCCGATGGACGAGAACGATCCGTACCCGCGCGATTCGGGCATCGTCCCGGCGGAGCTTTGCGAGGCGTACGACCGCGCCATGATTGCCGAGGGCGGCATCATCCGCAACAAGTACATCCTGCGACACAACTGGAAGACTGGCAAAGGCATCGACCCCGCCTATCTCGACGCGCACCTTGCCGGACGAGAAGAGGCCGAGCGAATTGCGGCAAGCGTCAGCGATGCCGCGCCCGGCGGCTTTGAAATCTACGCGCCGGCCCACATTGTCCGCGACGCCACCCTTCCCGAGCCATGCGCCGACAAGCGTGAACTCCTGCGACTCTGCTCACAGCCGCTCGCCGGCATTCTGCTCGCGGCCAATGGCGCCCCGACCCGCTACGACCGCGATTCCGGCGCACCGCTCGCGGCCTTCGGCCCCGCCGCGGCGACGCTGCCCGTGGAGTGGCTCAAGCGCGGCGTCATTCTCGACCGTGTCGGAGCGGCGATTCTGCGTGGGCGCGGCATAGACATGGACGCGGCGGACGGCATTCGGCGCATCGGAGCCTGGAGCCTCTACCGGAACGCCAAGAGCCAGGCCTTCGCCATCTGTGACAAGGGCTGGATGGAGATTGACTGCCGGGAGGCGACGCACGACACGGTGCCATTCCGGGAAATATGGCGATTCTTCACAATCTAACAACCGCATTTTTCAAAAGCTGCTGAATGGACACGACGAAATCCACAAGTTCACGGAAGCGGCGGCCATTGCCGTTCAAGATCTACCGCAACATCACGGACAACCTCTCCGACCAGGTGGCGGACGGGCTCAGGCAGGCTATCCTTACGGGCTACTACCGCAAAGGTGAGATGCTGCCGAAGTTCACCGAGATCGCGCGGACGCTGGGCGTCAGCATGCGCATTCCGCGCGAGGCCATGGCAAAGCTTGCGGCGGAGAACCTCGTCAGTCCACGACCGCGCGTCGGATGCGTCGTTCTCGGCCGTCGCGAGTCGCTTTGGCGGGGACGCGTCCTCGCGATTACCTCCGACTACGGCGAGGGTTCGTTCCACTCGTCGATTCTCCTCGGTGAGATGCGCCGCCGCCTCGCCGCCGCAGGCTATCTCTTCAGCACCGCCACGGTGACGCGTCACGGACACAGCACCTGCGACATGTCGGGCCTCGACCTCGCCTTGCGCGAACGATTCGACTTCATCTTCCCGTTGCACTGCCCCGCGGCACTTCACCGCCGCCTGGACGCCCTCGGACTCCCCTGGGCGAAGTTGGAGCACATCGACGAGGGCGAGGTGCCGTCAGGCTTCGGCGACCTCGCCCCCTTCCTCCGCCAATGCGTCGCGACGGGTGTGCGGAAGGTGCTTCTGGCCGGATACGGCTCACTCGACTTCCATCGCGACCTAGAGGCGAAGCTCGCTGACGGCGGACTTGAAGTGGAGAGCGCCCGAATCCACTCCGCCGATTCGCCCGTCCATCTGGAGCGGTTGGAACGATCGTCGATGCGATACTTCCTGGAGCGCTTCGCCCGGCCGCGCGAGACCTGGCCCGACCTCATCTTCTGGACCGACGACTTCCTCGCCTTCGGTGGCCTCACCGCACTCCTCGAACTCGGCGTGCGCATCCCGGACGACGTCTATGCCGTGACGCAGTCGAACAAGGGCTTCGCCCCCGTCTACCCGCGTACACTCGCGCGCTTCGAGTTCGATCCGGTCGCCGCAGGTCGCGAGGCGGCCGACAACATCATCGACCGCCTCTCCGGCAAACCGGTCGGACCGATACCCTTCCGGTACACCTACGAACCGGGCGAATCGTTCCCGCAAAAGCCACAGTAGGACGAAGCGCAAAACACGGTCAATATTTCTTGAATATTCAATATGTTGAATATTTAGATCGTTTTTGTCTTGCGTTTTGCAAAAATAACGTGTAATATTCACTATGATGAATAAGCAGGAAATAGGCAAGGCAATCGCCGCGAGGCGTGACACGCTCGGCATAACCCAGGCTCGACTGGCGAAGTTGAGCGGCATTTCGGTTCATACGCTTTCCAATCTTGAGACAGGCGAGGGCAACGTCACACTCGCGACGCTTCTCAAGGTCGCGGACATCGTGGGCTTCAAGGTGAGGGTCGGAGTATGAAGAGCGGAACCGTCTATTATCGCGACATTCCGGCCGGCGTGCTCGTCAAGGATGACGACGGCTATCTTTTCCGCTACAATCCGCTGTATTTCGCCGACTCGACGATGCCGGACATTTCGGCGACCCTTCCCAAGACGCAGCGCGAGTACCGCTCGAAGACGCTCTTTGCGTTCTTCTTCGGGCTGCTTGCCGAAGGGGCGCAGAAGGAACGCCAGTGCCGCGAATTGCGCATCGACGAGAACGACCATTTCACCCGTCTTCTGGAGACGAGCGCGTATGGCGCGATTGGAGCGGTCTATGTTAAGGCTTGATTTCTCCGTATCCGACCTCAACCTCGCCGAAAACAGGGAGAAGACGCGTCGCTCCTCGATTTCGGGCGTTCAGGACAAGGTCCAGCTGCGACGCGTCCGCGGCCGCTTCGCCGTTGTGGCGTCTGGCGGCGACTACATCCTGAAGCCCGTCCCCCGCAATTCCGGCGCGGAACTCGCGTCCGACATTCCGGCGAACGAGGCGCTGACGATGGACATCGCGGAAAAGATATTCGGCATTCGAACGGCGGCGCATGAACTCGTTGAAATGAAGGACGGCGAATACGCCTACCTCACGCGCCGCTTCGACAGGCGCGACGGCGTGAAGGTGCAGCAGGAGGACTTCTGCCAGCTCTCAGGTAGGACGTCCGAGACGCATGGCGAAAACTACAAATACGACGCAAGCTACGAGGAGCTTGCCGAACTTGTCCGCAAGTTCTGCCCGGCTGCGGCGGTCGAGAACCCCAAGGTCTTCTTCCTGATCCTCTTCAACTACGTGTTCGCGAATGGCGACGCGCACCTGAAGAACTTTTCCCTCTTCAGGAGCGAGCAGGGCGACTACATCCTCACGCCGGCCTACGACCTGCTGAACACATCCGCTCATTTCCCGAATGAACCGTCGGCGACGGGGCTGGAGTTCTTTGCAGACGGGCACTACACCCCAGCCTACGAGGTGCTGGGATTCTATTCGTCGGCGGATTTCATCGCCCTCGGCGCGGCCTTCGGCGTGCCGGAGGACGAGGTGGGCGGACTTCTTGCCCTGTTTTCCGCACGAAGGAACGCTGTCGAGAAGATGCTGCTGGCGTCACATCTTTCGGGCGAGGCAAGGGAGCGATATCTCGCCAAATTCGCCGACCGCCTTCGCGCCATTGCACAGTAGAAATCCCGGTGAAGTCCGCCATGTTTGCGGCGCGGTGATCTTCGGCTGAGCGAACGGGTTTTCGGCAACAATGCCGCTTCGCAAGCCAAAAAACCAGATCTGTTTCACAAGTGTACATTTTGCACGAAAGTTCTTGCATTTGAGGACGGAATCTGCTAGAATCTAAAAATATCGGGGAAAAGCTTTTCCCCGAAGGCAGTCATTCACCTAGGAGGTTCACGATGACCATATCGGATAAACGTCGTCCGTTCATTGGATTTTTCGCCGCGTTTGCGGCTCTTCTCGCTGTAGCCGCCGCGATTGCCGACACGACGCGGACGCCCGATGCGACCGCGTCTTCGTCCGCCACCGCGCTCAACACCACGGTCGGGGACTGCGACATCTCCCCGGAGGGCAAGCTGGACACCATGCCGCTCGGCTTCATCATGCTCGTCCGCTAACTTCGACCGCCAACTTACAGGGAGAACCGCAATGAAAACGAAATCCTTTGCGACCTCGCTTCTTTCCATTCTGATGACGTCCGCAGCCTTCGCGCAGGGTGGGATCACAGTGTCCAACGTCACCCATTTCCAGACGGCGCAGCGCGACGTGGTTGTCAATTACATGCTGACAGGCGCCGGAAGCGCCGTCATTACGCTGGATATCCTCACGAACGGCGTCAGCATCGGCGCGCAGAACTTCACAAGCCTATCCGGCGCCGTCAACACCATCGTCGCGTCGAGCGCCACCGCCACCAACCGCATCTACTGGAAGGCCGGCAAGGACTGGCCGAACCACAAGATTGGCGACGGCGTGACGGTCAAGGTCAGCGCATGGTCACTCGCCAACCCTCCAGACTACCTCGTGCTCGACCTCGCTTCCGGCGAGCGCAAGTACTACGCCAGCACCAATGCCCTGCCAGAGGGCGGCCTCGCCAACGACATCTACAAGACGACCAAGCTCGTCATGCGCCGAATTCCCGCCGGCGGCGAGACCTTCACGATGGGCGCGCCGTATTCGGAGAACAATTTCTCCGGTTCCAACCTCTACCGCGAGTACCAGCATACCGTCGGGTTCAGCAACGACTTCTACATCGGCATCTACGAGTTCACCGGCGGGCAATATGAAGCGGCCATGGGAACGCCCTGGCACGAGCTGAACAATTCCGCTAACTCTACAATTCCCGCCAAAAAGCCGCTCTACACCATCAAGCGGGCGCACATTCGCGGCTCCGGTTCGTCCTACTGGTGGCCTGAGCAGGGCCATGCCGTGGCCTCAAACCTGCTAATCGGCAAGCTTCGCACGAAGTCCGGCGGACTTGAGTTCGACCTGCCGACAGAGGCCCAGTGGGAATACGCCTGCCGCGCCGGGACGACAACCAAGTTCAACCATGGAATCGATCCGGCCCCCAGTCTCCAGCCATACGCCTGGTACAAAAAATATTCCGACAACGTCTTGCACGAGGTGGGACTTCTGATTCCGAACGCCTGGGGGTTGTACGATATGCACGGCAATGTTTGGGAAATGTGTCTCGACAGATATTCCGCCGACAATGGCTGGTGGTACGCCGGGTTTGCTTCGGATGCCAACATCATTGATCCGGAAGGCCCTTCCGGGACCACGCAGGACGATGAAAGCCGCGTTATACGCGGCGGCGCCTACAATGAGGAAACAGGCCCGTGCCGCTCCGCCTTCCGTGCTAGCCTGACGAGCTGGGGATGGCAGCACGGCTTCAGAGTCGTCTGCCCGGCGGTCGCCAGATAGCGGGAATCGCAATGAGCAACAATCTTACAGGGAGAGCCGCAATGAAAGCAAAAACCACTGTCACTTCGTTTCTTTCCGCCATTTTCCTGGCGTCTTTCGCCCACGCGGAAGGCGGCATAACCGTCTCGGATGTCACCTACTTCCAGGCGGGGCGCGACCTTGTCGTCAACTACAAACTGACCGGCGACGAAAGCGCTGTCGTCACGATCGACATCCTCACCAACGGCGTCAGCATCGGCGCGCAGAACTTCACGCTGCTCTCGGGTGCCGTGAACACAATCGTCGCGCCCAGCGCCACGGCCACCAACACAATCCGCTGGGCGGCGCGAAAGGAATGGCCGGACCACAAGATTGATTCCGGGGTGACCGTCAAGGTCTGCGCGAGGGCTCTCACCAATCCCCCTGACTACTTCGTGCTGAACCTCGAAACCGGCGACAAGAAGTGGTACCCCTGCGTCGACGCCCTGCCGGGCGGCGGCGTCACCAACGACGTGTACAAGACGACCAGACTCGTCATGCGCCGCATCCCGGCCGGCGGCGAGACATTCGTGATGGGCTTCCCCACGAACGATCCGGGAGTCGCCGGCAACTACAATTATTACCTGACTTCCAAGAAGAACGCCATGCCGCCGCATCAAGTCTCGTTCAACGACGATTTCTACATGGCGATTTACGAGATGACGGCCAAGCAATACGCAGTCGTCTGGCCATCCCAGTCGAATCTAGCGGAGGGCAATCCATATCATCAGACGGAAAAGCAACCAAGAGCATACATTCCCACCGCCAACATTCGGGGTAGTGCCAAATACTGGCCGCGTGACGGACACGAGGTCCAAGACAGCCCCAACCGCTTCATCAAATTGATCCGTGGTATCGCGGGCGGCGTAATGTTTGACCTTCCGACCGAGGCGCAGTGGGAGTTTGCCTGCCGTGCCGGCTCGACGACGCTATGGTACGACGGCATTTCCTGGAATGGCACGCAGGGAGTTTTCGTGGACGGCCGCGGACGTTGCCCGGACTACATGTTGTCCGACGAGTGGGGTCGGAACCTGGGCGCTCCTCAGGAAGTCGGCCTCCTCAAGCCGAATGCGTACGGATTGTACGACATGCACGGGAATGTCGCGGAAACTTGCCTCGACGGCTGGGGCTACGGCGCCCAGGTTTCCGACGGCGGCGCCGTCGTCGAACCCATCGGGCCGGAGGCGGACGGCGGAGGCGCGTATCGCGTTATAAAGGGCGGCGGTTACAAGACCGACAAGGTGGATTGCGGCAGCGGTATGCGCAATGCCGCCGGCGGGTCGGCATACACTGACGACGTCGGCTTCCGCCTCGTCTGCCCGGCAATCGCGCAGTAGGGACGTCCACGGCGCGATTTCCAATCACGAAAGACCATGAACCTGACCAAGACCATTGACGCCGTCGCCACCATGGCGGCGGCCCTTGCGGCCGGCGCCGCGTTCTCCGCCATGCCCGAGAAGAAGATCGTCCTCTACGGATGGGACGTGGGCGAGGCGTCGCTTGAGACAATCTTCACCAACGCCGACAAGTTTGCCGAGACGGGCCTCGACGGCATCGCGATCTCAATCAAGGGCAACCGCATGGACCTGCCCCGCAAGTCGCAGACACGCGACTTCGCCTTCGTCGATCCGAAGTGGACGAAGGAGGAGTTCGCGCACCAGGTCGGTCTGCTACGCGAACTGACCGCCAAGCCGGGCCTCCGCCACTGCTACCTCCAGGTTGACTGGTCGCAGCCGAAGCGCCTTGCGTGGGCAGACGACGTGGCCTGGGAAAATGCCGCCCACAACATGGGCATTCTCGCCTGGATTGCCAAGGAGGGCCACCTCGACGGCATGTTCATCGACCCCGAGGACTACCAGCAGACGCATCAGTTCGAGCCCTGCCCGGAGGAGGGCGACTTCGCGACCATCTCCCGTCTCGCCCGCAAGCGCGGCGCGCAGATCGTCTCCGCGATGGCGGCGGAGAACCCCAACCTCCACCTCGTCTTCTTCTGGCTCCTCTCCTGGTCCACGCGCTGGACCGGCGCGCCCGAGACCGACCTCGCCGCCTACGTCGCGTGGCGGCAGGATCCGTGGCCGTCGTTCGTGAACGGCATGCTCGACGCCCTGCCGCCTGAAATGCGCCTCGCGGACGGCAACGAGTTCGGCTACCTCTTCAGCGCCGAGAAGAACAACTACATCATGGACAACTGGCGGCAGCGCCAAGTCCTCGTTCAGCTCGTCGCGCCGGAGAATATCCAGAAGTTCCGCTCGAACGTGCAGGTCAGCTCAGGCCACTACCTCGACTGCTACTCCAACAAAGACGGCCACTGGTACAAGCCGCCGCTGAACGGCTCACGCCTCGCGCGCTTTGAGGACGACCTCCACCAGGGGCTCGCCTCCGCCGACGAAGCCGTCTGGCTCTTTGGCGAACGGCGCCAGATCATTAACTGGGACGGCAACGCCGCGCGCTGGAACGGCGTCAAGACATGGGAGGAGGAACTTCCCGGTTTCGCCGATGTCATGCGCCGCACCCGCAACCCTCGCAAATGGGCGGCCGACAAGATTGCGGCGATGCGCGCGGATGGGGCGCTCACAAACCTCTTCGCGGGCAAGGCCTTTGGCACTTGGCAGGCTGAGAAGTCAAAGGGAACGCTTACAGTAGGCGACGACGGCGTACTCGGCGCAACGGGTGTCAAGGACGGCTGCTTCCTTGGAAGTGTCTCGGACGTCAAGCCCGGGCAGTGGTACGTGGCCGAGTTCGACGTCAAGGGTCCGACCGACCCGCGCTGCGGCTTCCAGTGGAAGCGCGGCGCGGTATACGATTGGGACATCCCCGCGCGCTACCCGGTCTTCACGCCGCTCGCGGACGGCTGGCGCCGCGCCACGATCATCGCGCGCGTCCCGCACAATGTGGACACCATGATGCTCCACCTCAGCCCGAAGCATAAGACGTCCGATGATGCGACCTCGTTTCGAAACGTCGCCCTCTACCGACTTTCGAAGTAAAATATCCTCAATGGAAAAGACATTTGATCTGCAAACGGACCTCACGCGCGCGACGCTCGCCTTTCGCGTCCAGTCCCCTGCGGACGAAAACCGGATGTACGTCGTGTTGGCCGAGTATGGCCAGTTCTTCAGCGACAACTCCTTCCGCCTGACCTTCAATGGCCGGCGCGAACGGCGGATCTGCGGATTCTATGCCGGCGCACGCGTTTATTCCGCGCCCAACGCGCTAGATGACGGTCTTCTGCACCATGTGGCGCTGGAGGTCGAGCCTGGACGCTCCATGACCCTCCATCTTGACGGCAGGCCCGTCGACACCGTTGCCGTGCCGGACCATGGCTTGCCGGTGAACGGCGATCTGGCCGTCGGGCGGCGCGTAATCAAAGGGTCTGTCGACGACGCCTGGTACGTCGACTACAACCGCTGGAGTCATTTTCGCGGTCGCATCGAGGATGTCGTCCTTTCGCACGAGCCGTTCGATCCGGCGTCGATTCCCGGCGGAACGGCCGCGCGCGAAGCCCCCTTCACGCTCCCGCCAGACCCATACGCGATGACGGCAAAGTGGGAGAGGCCGAAGACGACGCGCCGCTATCTCCATGGTCCCTTCGCGGAGCGCATCCTCACCTTCTGGCGCGAGGGTAAGATTGCCTTCGGCGAAGTCGAACACCGTGACGACTGGTCGCTCAACTACCGAAAAGACGTTCATGCGCATGCCGTGTGGCTCGTCCACGGCCCGAATGACGAACCCTTCGACTTCAAGGCGGCGGAACTGCTCCAGCCGGATGGCGGCGAGCCCGATCACGCCGAGCGGTGGCGCGTCGGCCCGCTCGACGTGACGCTTGCCGCCTGCGCGCCCTTCGGGCGCAAGCCTTCCGCCTACGCGCGACTGACCGTGCGCAATGTCGGCGACAGCCCGATCACGGAACCCTTCGCCTTCCTCGTGCGCGAGGGGCTTGAGACGAAGCTCCTCTTCGGCGCGCCCGACGTGTACCGTGTCTTCAATCCATCCGTTGCCGACTGGGACGACCTTCCCCCAGACGGCTGGCGGCGCGAGGGCGACGCCGTTTTCTTCGGCGACAGATTCGCCGCGTTTGACGGTACGCCGTTCGAATGGGACGCGGCGAAAGGGGCCGTCCGCTTCCTGCTGGACCTTGCACCGGGCGCGGAGAAAACCGTCGAAATGGAGCTTGGGCGCGGCGCGAGGGGCAATCTCGGCTACGATGCCGCGCGTGCCGACATGCTTGACGGCTGGAAGAGGGAGATGGCGCGGCTTCGCATTCCCGAAAAGCTGGACGCCGGCTCTGCGCGAATTATCCACAATCTCGCGGTCCAGATGCTGCAATGCCTTTCAATGCCGACGGATGGCGACTTCGTGCTGCCTCGGCAGGGCGGATTGCAGCGGTATGTCTGGCCGGGCGACGCCGAGTGTTTTCTCGAAGGACTCGACGCCATCGGCTACGGCGACTATGTGGCGCGATGCATCGACTTCTACTGGTCGCATTGCCAGAAGCCCGACGGGGAAGTCGGCCCGTTCAAGAACTGCTGGGCCGGAGACACGGCCTCTGTGCTGAAGACCTTCGCAAGGCACTGCGTCGTCACGGACGACGCTGACTGCTGGCGGCGCTGGCGCGACGCCGCCTTCAAGGCCTTCGCGTGGATCCAGTCCAAGCGTGCCGAGGACGGTCTTTTTCCCGCGATGAAGTCGACCGACCACCCGGCCGTGCTGCGCGCCTGGGGTTCGACAGATCTGCCAGGGCTTGAGGCCTTCGCAGAACTGGCGAAGGCGACCGCGAAGTTCGGCGATTCGTGCGGGAAAGAGATTGCTGACGCCGAAGCCGACTACCGCTCGGCCATCACCAGGGTTCTTGACATCTGGCGGGCGAAGTACGCGGGGAAGGACGAATTCGAAGTGCCGCTGGACGCCGACGGTAACGACGACCCCTTCCTTGAGGAGTTCATGTTCTACTCCCACCCCGGGCGCTTCGCGGACAACGACCTTCTGACGCCCGACGAGATGCTTCGCCTGCGCACCTGGATGATTCGCCGTGGCTACGCCAACGAAAACGGACTCTACGAAAACCAGTTGTCGCACGACATGGACCGACGCGACCACATCTGGTACACCACGTGGTGCGAACTGCGATGGTTCCGGGCGTGGCGTCGCGCGGGGCGCGACGATCTGGCCGCCCAGGCGCTGGATGTCTGCCTCAAGTACGCGCTAACGGACGAACTCTACGTCGGCGAACGCTACAACGACGCCAATCCGTGGTACTACCCCTGGAGCCCCAACGCCTCCGGCTCCGGCCGCATCACAATGATGCTGCTAGCTTAATATTTTAAGCAAACTACGGCGACCAGACCACCTTCGGCGCGGAGGACCGCTTCGCCGGAAACGACGAGCCGATTGCCGCGCTTCACGGGGAGGGCGTTGATCAAACCGCCGCCGTCCGTGACGACGGCGACGGCAGAGGCGCCACCGAGATCCAGCGAGCCTCCGCCAGTCATCCGCCACATCTGAAACTTGTCGGTGAATTCCGGGCCGCAGAGTTGAGTGTCGGCGCATTTGCGCCGCACATACTTTGCGCAGGTCTCCTCAAATGTGCGGCCGTCGTATTCGTACACGTCGAACATCCTGTCCCAGCCAATGCCGCCGTGCATCTTGGCGTCGGGGATGCGGCGGCCGGACGGCGTGAAGCGCTCCGCGACGACCATGAGGTCGCTCGGTTCCTGCAACTCGATCATGAAGCACCCGCCGCCGATAGCGTGCGGCACACCGCCATCGACGAAGACGAAGTCGCCGGGCGATACCGGAATGCGGTGGAGAAGGTGCAGTAAGGGAGCTTGCTCCCTTACTGCACCTTCCCACACCTTCCGCGTGATGCCGGGCTTGAAGCCAAGATAGACGCAGGCGTCTGGAGCCGTTCCGGGCAGGAAGTACCAGCATTCGGTCTTGCCGACGGGCGAGTTGAAGAGCCGTTTCGCGCACGGCACGGTCGGGTGAGCCTGGACAACGAGCCGTTCGTCGCTGTCGAGGAGCTTCACGAGGATCGGCAGTTCGCCTACAACGTCACGGACAAGGCGGCCGTCTTCAAGTCGTCCCAGACCTTCGCCTTCGATTTCCTGTATGCCGTTGAGTGCCTGCACGGTGGAGGCAAGCCAATCCTCCGGGCGCGGCTGAGCCGCGGCTGGAGAGTTGAAAGGTTGATGGGTTGAAGGGTTGAAAGGAGTTTGGTGTCTGTCGCAGAAGGCATCAATGTGCGCGCCTCCGAGATAGGAGCGGCGAACGCGGTTGGGTTGGAGTTGGGCGATCATGGCTTCTCCAGCATGAGCAGGATACCTGCGCAGGGAGCGAGTGTCAAGGCGGTGTCGGCCAATTTGGCCGCTTCCGCGTCGTCGGTCAGTGTCGAGGAAATGCGCCACCCTTCGCGGATGGTCAGATGTCCCTCGTAGGCGGTGCCTGAGTTGTTGACAACGATGACGCCGACGCGTCCGTCGCCGAAGTCATGCTCCGAGGAGAAGACGTTCTTGTCGCTCGTTTCGACGAGGTGGCAGACGGGGAGTACCTTCTCCCAGATTTTCCAGACTTCGCTTTCGTAGCGACCGGCGCTTTCGTAGAAAGTCTTTTCGAAGTTGTGGATGCAGAGGAAGACCGTTCCCTTCCCGTAGCGGTTGCGGAAGAAAACGCCTTCGCCGTTCTGGTTCGTCGCGAGCGTCTCTGCGGTGAGCGCGTTGAAGCTGCGCTTGACGGGGTAGGGGATTTCGACCTTGAAGTCGCCGAAGTCGCAGAGGTCCGTTCCTGGGCGTTTCTCGCGGAAGGCGACCTCAACTCCGGCGACATCCTCCAGTGAGTCGAGGAAGGTGTCGTTCCAGGAGAGGTAGAGTGTTGCGCCGTCGCGGACGCGCGCCTTGAGTTCATTCCAGCGCTCAAGCGTGAGATAGGCGCGTCCTTGTGCGTCGGGGAGGAAGTAGCAGTCGGCGTCCGGCAGTGGCTTCTCGGGACTCGCGAAGGCTAGGAAGATGCCGGCCTGCCGCGCGAGGATGTATGACGAGTGGATTACATCGTTGTCGGCCGAGATGACGACTGCGTCGGGCTTTGCCTTGGGCAGGGCGGGGAAGGGGAGCGCGTCCTGCATTGCGGCGAACTTGCGCACGGCATTGACGGCGGGGTAGGGTGTGCGGTCGCGGTGGAAGAGACCGAGTTCGACGCAAGGCTGCCGCCAGTTGTACGGCGCGAAGGTCTGGCCCGTCTGGTCGAAGGCGCACCACCAGAGCATGGCCTTGGCGTCCGCCGACCAGAGGTTCCAGAGTAGGGCGCGCACGTAGCGGGCGACGCCATTCTGGCTCGTCTGCTCCTGACGCCGGGCGCCATGCTCCTCGACGAAAGCCGGCTTGCCGGCAATCTGCTCTAGGGCGAGCGTTTGTGCGGTTGCGAATGTAAGTGAGCGGACGGAGAGGAAATCGTCGTTGTAGACATCGCCCCAGAAGCCGTATGGATGCGTTGCCACGAGGTCGGAGAGGCGTCCGTTCATGGCGGACGGCCAAACCGACTCCTCCGGGACGGAGAGCCCGTCGATTCCGATTACCGTGCGTGACGGGTCGGCGCAGCGGATGGCCTGGTGGATGTAGCGGAGCCAAAATTCGGAAGCCGCCGCGTCATGGCTCTCGCCGAGGATGCGCGACTCGTTGCCGCTTTCCCATGCGACGATGGCCTTCTTCGCCTTGAGGCGTGAGACCAGGCACTCGATGAAGCGCCCCTCCCATAAGAGCGCGTAGGGGTCGGAGAACGGGTCGCGGTTGGCGAGCGCGGGCGGGATGAAGTTGCGGAAAGTCATCTGGCCGGTGAGGAGCGGGACGATCAGGCGCATGCCAAAGGCGTCCGCCATGTCGCAGAAGGCCTCGAAACGCGCGACCATGCGCTCGTCGACGCCGGCTTGTCCGCATGGCGTGTCGGGAAGCGGTTCCTCCGAGTCGAACATGCGGGTCTCGAAAACCTTGCGGCAGTTGTCGCCGGAGAGGAAGCAGGCGTGAATGGGTTGGAAGTCGGCCCAGTTCGGGAAGACGCGCAGAAGCCGGATGCCGACGTCCGCGAGGGTGCGCAAGTCCTCCTCGACGGCCTTCGCGTCCCACTCGCGCCACATGCGCGTGGCGGCATGGCTCGCCCAGTAGTTCGCGCCTACGGCAATACGGCCTGAGGCGAGGAATGATCCGTTTGTCTTCCCGCAGGTTGAGGTCATTTTGTTTTCCTTCTCTTGGACGCGGGGGTGTCTTCCTTGAAGGGGTCTTTGACGGTGATGCCATCGTAGACGACGCCATCGCCCATGTCTTCGGAGTAAACCATGTCGCAACCGGCGCCCTTTGCCGTGGCAATAATCAGAGCATCATAGAACTGGAGGTCGTATTTTGACTTTAGCTCTATGGCATCGTCCAGGACGGTTCGCGAATCGTCGACGCATGGGAAGACAGCCATTCCATCGAGGATAATCCGCACTTCATCTGAGGAAAAGTGCCCCTTTTTGAAAAGGACGTTTGCCAATTCTCGCAGTACTTGCAGTGAAACAAAACCGTTGTCCTTCCCTTGCAGGTCCGCGAGAATCTGGCAAGCACGTACGGTTTTCGTCCGATCCTGTTCCAGTGCGGTGTAAACCAGGATGTTTGAATCGATGAAAACCTTCGACATCTCTTATTCCTCCCGGAGACACTTCATATCCCGGAATTCGGCCTCCTCGCGGCTGAACTTCCAGCCTTTGGGCATCTTCACGCGAGGCATATCTACGAGAAAACGGTGAAATTCCTCTGATTCCCGTTTGCGCTTTTCCTCGACCTCCTTGGCCTTCTCCTCCAGGCAGTCCCGGATATACTGGTTGAGCGAGGTGTTTTCCTTCTTTGCCCATTCGCGGACGGTACGGATGGTTTCGGGGGGGGCTGAAAGTGTGATGTTCATTATGTGTGACTCCTTGACTATGTGCGCAAATAGTCTAGCAGATGCACATAGTCATGTCAAGCCCGGCGATACTGTATACACCGGTTTATTCGGCTGCGGTACGGGTGTTGTGGGAGAGGCCCTTGAGAAGTTCGCGCTTGCGGGCGGTGTCGCCCTCGGCCTTGACCCACTTGCCGAGGTTCCAGCCCTCGTCGTTCGTGTATTCCACGTCCCAGGCGGGCCATTCGCGGTAGGCGTGGTAGCACCAGCTCCAGCCGTACTCCTCGAAAAGCTCAATGCAGTCGCGAATCCATTTGTCCGCGCCCTTCGACCACAGGATGCAGCTGAACTCTCCTACGAGGATGGGCGCGTCGGGGTGCGTCTGCTGAAACTCTATCCATGGTTTGAGTGCCACGCGGATCTGCTCCTTGTCCCACCACACGCCGTTGATGTAGCCGGGGTAGCTCCAGCGGATGGCGTTCGCCACGCCAACGCCGCAGTGCGTGAGCTCCTGCGGGGAGTAGAAGTGCGGCGAGTAGATGACGTTCGGCTCTTCGAGTTTGTAGCGGGCCTTGTCCGTGACGCCGGGAATCTGGACGATGAACGGCGTCTTCGGATCGATTGGGCGTACGGCGGCGATTACATCGCGGCAGATGCGTCGCCATGTTTCGGGATCCACAGAGGGCTCGTTGAGGATGTCATAGCCGTATGTGGCCGGGTGGTTGCGGAAGCGCGTCGCGATGATGCGCCAGGCGCGGACGAGGTCGGAGGGGTCATAGCCGCGCCCGAGATAGTCCTTTGGAATCAGGTTGGCCGCGTTCTTGGAGACGGTGCATCCGGGGCCGACGTGAAGGTCGAGAACGGCCTTGATGCCGTGGCGGGCGCAGCGGTCCATGACGGACTCGCACCAGTCGAGCCGGTTGGAGAGCGCGGAGAACCAGGCCTCCGTCGAGGTTGCCCGAATCATCTCCGTACCGCCGATCTGGAGCCTGATGAGATTCGCGCCCCATGAGGAGAGCGTTGCGACATCTTCCTCCTCCATCCTGTAGCCGACCATTGTGCCGCGCCTAGCGGCAGGATTGTGGCGTCCCGCGAACGCACCGCGCGGAAGACGCGCCGCCGCCTCGTTGCCGGACGGCGGCACAACCTCGTTGTCCGCGACTTCCTTTACGCGGTAGATGCGGACGGCGTCCACCCAGAAATCGCCGGCGGCGAATTCAAGTCCCAGCACCAGCGAAGGTCCTTCGGCGGGCTGACCGAAGTCGCGCACCATTGACCAGGTCTTCCAGTCGAACGAGCCTGTCTCGTTCGGCGTCTGCGGATACTGCACGGCCTTTCCGGGGGGAGTGAACGGCATCATGACCTTTGCCCCGTTCCACGGACGGACGCCGTCGCCAATTCCCACGCCCTTCACGTCGGCTTCGACGAGGAGCATGCCCGATAGCTTCACATCCGGTTTGACGGAAATCTTGATCTCGTAGTTCTGGCTGGGCGAGTGGAAATGCAAAGCGCCGTCACCGTCCGCTCCGCCGCGCGTTTCGTATGACGCGCCGCGACCGACTTCGTCGAAACGGTATTCGTCCGTGCCGAATCGTGCTGCCTCCCCGGGCGTGAAGTCGTTCTTCCAGACAAGTTCCCCGCGCACGTATGCGGCGGAGCACGGTAACGCAATTGCCATGACGGCAACAATCGATAGAAGCGTAGTATTCTTCATGGAAGACTGTCCTCCTGGCTAACTTCGCCCGCATAAGGGAGGCGTTCGCAAATGGGGGTGGACCATTCGACCGTGTTCTCACGGAAGGTCACATTGCTGCCATTGACGGCTCGCAGGAGATACCCGCGCGGGTTGATGAAAGTGCACTTTTCGACGAGGATGCCGCGTAGCGCGTCACCGGAGGGCTCCACCCGGCGTCTAGCGGCCTTGTTCTCCACAACCCGCTTCGCGAACGCCTCGTTGGCAATCGGCAGATTCGGTTCGGGGTCGTAGGAGGGCGGAATCGCGATTTCCGCCATGATTTGCGCCGTGGCACCGCGCTCGGACCGGACATCGAGGCAGTTTTCGAAACGGCAGTTTCGAATGACGATGTTTGTGCATCCGATGCCCTCGCACCAGACGTTGTAGGTGTAGCAGGAGAGCAGGAAGAGAGGACGCCCGACCATCGGGCCGAAGACGCAGCCGTCGAAGGTCGCGTTGTTGCCGTTGTAAAGGCCGCGGCTCCATGGCGAGTCATGGAAGCGGCAGTCCTTGAAGAGGAAGTTCTCCGTCGCGAATTCGGCGTCCACCATGACGAAGAGCATTCCCGTCTGCTCGGGAAGGTCGCGGTCGAAGGTGACGGACTCTCCTTCGATGCCGACGATTTCGCCCACCCAGCCGGTGTCCGCGAAGTCCTCCTGTCGCAGCCTGATTCTGGAGCCGACCTTGAAGAGCGTATAGGCGATGCCGCGGCTGTTGACGACCTCGACCGTGCGCGGGCCGCGCGTCCAGGCGATTTGGGTGCGGTCGTGGTAGTTGAAGTGGTCGTCCTGGTTCATCGCCACTTCGCATGAAATCATCTTGCCGAAGCCGAGTGACTGCGCCACGTGGTGCGCGTCGGCCGTGGAGGTGACGGGACGCTTTTCGCCCGGCTTGGAGCGGATGTTGACGTTGACGAGCTGCCAGTATTTCTGCGCGCCGCGCGTTTCGACGCCGAATCCCCGGCAAGACCAGATGTCGATGTCCCGCAGTGTGAGGTGCTGGTTGGACGTGAGGACGAAACCGTTCAGGCCGTAGTAGCAGTGCGAGACGGTGAAGGTGCCGCCGACGTCGATCACCTCCGTGAACGAATGGTTGGCCTTCGGTGTGTACCGCCAAAGCGCCTCCTGGGAGAAGTGTCCGTAGTCCGGCTTCACGAAGGGCCAGATGCGGAGGCGCGTGGGCGAGATCCAGGTGCTTTTGGTGCCGATGTGGCCGAGGCTCATGCCGAAGTAGGCGCGCGGACCGCAACGGCCGTCCATGCGCGCGCCGGAGCGGTCGGCCGCCATGGGCGTCAGGAGTTGGACGGGAACTGGCTGGGGATACTTGGGGTGGGGGAGGTCCAGTTCGAAGTCGGCGTAGGAGGCGTTGTCCAACTCGTCGAGGTGCTTGCCGACGCATTTGCACCAAAAGGCGAGGGGATCGGAGTCCCAGTCCCAGTCCATGTTGAAGTTCTGGACGACGGTGCGGAGGCAATGTCCGATTTTGACGTTCGCGGCACCGTCGAGTTGCGCCGCCTGGTGATCGAGCGGTGCGTGGTCGCGGCGGAAGACGAGCGTCGTGCCTCTGCCGTCGAAGGTGAAGTCCTTGAAGCCCTCGATACGGATGCCGTCGCCGTCGAAGCAGCGGTATGTGCCCGGCGCGAGTTCGACGCGCGCGGCGCCAATGCGCCTGGCCTCTGTAAGCGCCGCGTTGATTGCGTCTTGATTGCGCTCGGAGGCCTCGTTCAGGCCGAAGTCAACGGCGCGGACAATAGCGCCGCCCTTACGTCGTGGCGGTTCGATTTCGAACTCCGGGCATCCCGCTGGAAGTTCCGATGTTGCCGCATTGGTTTCAGTTCGCGCCACTGTACATTGGGAAAAACACTACCGGACCACCATGTAGAACGCTTCCGGCGGTCCCTTGTAGTCCCACTCGCCGTCGGTCGTCCATCGGATGTAATCGACGTCGAACGATCCGCCGACACTCGATGTGCTTGTGACGCCCCAGCGCAGAAGATTGGGGAATCCAGCGGAAGCGTATTGATTATATGAGGTGCTGTCCACGAGATACTCGCCTATCACCTCGCCATCGCGCCACAACGTGTACCCGTGGCGTGTTGCGCCGTCGTAGGTGAGGCGGAACGTGTGCATCGCATCTGTGTTGTCTCCGGTGGCGATTGTCGTGTAGGTGGCTGCGCCGTTCGGCTCCCATGTGACGTTGTTTGGGCCGATGTAGAAGACCGCAGCGGCGCGCGGATTGCCACAGATGAACTGGATGACGCGGTCGCCCACTGAGGAGAGGTTCCACTTGTCTCTGATCTGGATTTTGAATTCCAGGGTATACGCCGTATCCGAGCCAATTCGCGCGCTCCAAATAGAATCGTTCGCCCTCCAGTAAGCCATCTTCCCCTGTGGGAGAGAGACGGAGAGGATGCCATTCTGCGTGATTGTCGCGGAGCTGTCGGCGCTTCCAGTCCAGTCTGTTCCTCCCGCAGTCGCACCGACGAAGCGCGCATCGCCTGCATCCATGTCGTATAGGATCGGGAAGTGGCCGGACCAACGTCTCTTCAGTTTGTCATTAGGCACTGGCGGCGCATAGCCGCCCTTGTGGAAGCGGATGAAGGCCACCTGCGCCTTGCCCTTGTATGTCCCGCCCGGAGAACCGACGAGCAGACGTTTCAACGGGGTGGAATAGGTGAATCCGTCCCCTAGGCCGGAAGCCACCAGTTCGCCGTCCACGTAGACGGAATGGACATTGCTTCCGGCCTCCCTCACGATGCGGTAGGTGTGGTAGGCCGTGGCGTCGACGCTGTGGATCTGCGTTTCGCCCCACCAGATGCTTCCGGCCCAGAACTTGAGCCAGGCGTTGATCTTGTCGTCCACGGATGCGTTGAGGACGATGATGCCGGCTTGCGCACCAGTTGTGTCAGTGATCTTGAGCCGCGCCTCGACCGTGTAGCCGGTCGCGGACGAAATGCCGGAGTTGCGCCACGCGCCGCCGGCAGAACCGGCGTCGGCGCCGCTCATAAGGAACTTGCCGCCAGCGGTGGTGTCTATCACCATTGAGCCGTAATTGACGCCCGTGCCAAGGGTGAACTTCGTATCGTCGCTAAGTGTAAAGTCCTTCGCCCCGTCGTTGTCGAGGTTCTGCTCGGAGGGCAGAACGATCATCTCGTACTTGTAGTCGAACTGCGCCGAATTGAGACGCGGCATGTCGGCCGACGCGTTGGCAATGGCGGCTGCGGCAATACAGACGAACGGAATGAGCGGTCTTTTCATGGTGTGTCTCCCGTTTGCGTTGAGAAATGTCGTTTCAGGGCAACTCCCCCGAAACAAACTGAATTCTATCACACCGTAAAAGGCATGAGACTTACTTTTAGGAAATAAAAGTTTGAAGTTCTGCAATTATCTTCTTTCGCTGCGGAAGCGGAGCGGGGGCATTCCGGTCCGCTTGCGGAAGAGTTTCCAGAACTCCAGCTCGGTGTTGAAGCCGCTGAAGTGCGCGACCGAGACGATGGGGAGGTCGGTATGGGCGAGAAGTTCCATCGCGCGCTCAAGTCTGACGTTCAGTATTTCATCTAACGCGGAATGGCCTGCGGCTTCGCGGAAGCGCATGTCGAAAAGGCGGCGAGTCCCGTGGAAGCGGGACGCAAGAGTCGCGACAGTGAGTCCGTCGCATGCCTCGCGCCGGATCATCTCCATCGCCTCTAGAATGCGCGGCTCGCTTCGTCCGTGGCCCCGGGTGGATTTCCGCCGCTCTACGATGAGCGGCGGAAATACCAATGAAGGGTCATTCTGCGCAAAGCGCAGCCCTTCATTCGCCGCGAACGCGCAAAGCGCTTTCGCGGCGAGGTAGCCCGCCAGTTCGAAATCGAGCCGGACCGTCGAAATCTCTCCAAGGATCTCCCTGTCCTGCGTCGGTTCGGCACCGTCGGCGCCGACAAGCGTCACCGTGCGCGGAAAGGAGCGCCCGGCTGCGGCGATGGCCTTCGCGGCGCAGCGCGCGCAGCAGTCGTTGACGGTGAAAACGGCGCAATGCGGTGGAAGCGCGGCCGCCCACGGAATCATGAGTTTGGCGCGCATGGGACACTCGGATGCGTTTTTGGCGGTGAAATACGAGACCGTGCAGTTGGCGCCGGCCTTGCGGCAGCATTCGCGGAATGTTTCAATCCGTTCACGCGCCCAGCGCTCCTTTTTCCAGCATGACAGCACGGCATATGACGACGGGTTGCCGGCGGAGAGTTCCTCGAAGGCCATTCGCGCCACGGCGGCCTCGTCGCATGTGACGCCGCGCGCGTTGCGCCAGCCGGGGCGTTCCGGCGGACTGAAATAGACCACGGGGACGCGTCCGAAAAGGGCGGGCCGCAAAGCTGTGTCGGGGCACCAGCATTCCGCCGCGCAGCCGATGGGGCGGATTCGGGCGAGTGCTTCTCGCAGGGCGGCAGGGGAGCAGTCTGCGTGATTGAGCGTCTCGACACGCCAATCGCGCGTGGCGGCATATCGGCGTATGCCGTCCAGTCGCCTCCGGTCGCTGTCCACGCCAGGGCTGTAATCAACGTAGAGAATGGTCGGCGGATTAACCTTGTTCGCCGGAATGCTATGCATGATGCTAATGGTAGCATGCCGTCTGGCGTTGATGCAAGCGGATTCTACTTGCTCAGGACAGTTAGCACAGCTGACGAGGCTTTTTTAGCGGACGAAGGGGGAAAGTTCGCGTAGAATCGACACAATCTTTGGCATGGTGTCGAGCGTGTAGTCGATCTCGTCCTCCGTTGTGTAGCGGCTCAGACTGAAGCGAATCGAGCCGTGCGCCGAGGTGAAGGGCACGCCCATGGCGCGGATCACATGCGAGGGCTCTAGCGAACCGGACGAGCAGGCCGACCCGGTCGAAGCGCAAATGCCCCTGTCCGAGAGGTGGTAGAGCATCGCCTCGCCCTCGATGTAGGCGAAGCTGATGTTCGTTGTGTTTGGCACGCGGCGGCTCCTGTCGCCGTTGACGCTGGCATCGGGGCAGGTGGCGAGAAGACCGCTTTCCAACTTGTCGCGGAGACGGGCGACTTCCGAGGTGTCGGACAGATGCGAAGCCGCGAGGTCGCACGCCTTGGCAAGGCCGACGATGTAGGGGACGTTCTCCGTTCCTCCGCGCCGACCCTTTTCCTGGTGGCCGCCGATCATGTACTTGCCGAGGCGCGTCCCGCGCCGCACGTACAGGACGCCGATTCCCTTTGGCGCGTGTATCTTGTGGCCGGCGAAGGCGAGCGTGTCGACCGGGACTTTCGAGACGTCCAGCGGAATCTTGCCGGCCGCCTGCACGGCGTCCGTGTGGAGGAAGGCCCCGGCTTCCTTGGCCATCCTGGCGATTTCGGGCATGTCGAAAATAACGCCCGTCTCATTGTTGGCCCACATGATGAAGACGGCCTTTGGACCTGGCTTGGAAAGGGCCTCCGCGTACTGCGTCCTGTCGAGGTTGCCGCCGCCGTCGACGCCGATTTCGACGAGTTTGTACCCGCGCTTGTCGCGGAGTTGGCGGAGCGGCCCGAGGACTGCGGGGTGCTCGACCTTTGAAGTAATGAGGGTGGTGTCAGGCCCCAGCGCCTCGGCGGCGCCGAAGATGGCGGCGTTGTCGGATTCGGTGGCGCAGCCTGTGAAAATGATTTCTGACGGGTCGGCGCCAATGAATGACGCGACGCGCGCGCGCGCCTCGTCGACGTCGTTCATGACCCGTCCGCCGAAGAGGTGCATGCTGGACGGGTTGCCCCATTTGTCCGTGAGGTACGGCAACATGGCCTCGACCACTTCCGGCGCGGGCTTCGTCGTGGCGTTGTTGTCGAGGTAGACTGGCGATGTGTCCGTGTAGTTCGACATGGCAGATTTCCAAACCAAAATGAGGAAGATATACTACCAAATCGGTTGGCATAAGTCAACTCATCGATACTTGCGGCATGGATAGAGGATCGTCGCGGACATTGGAGATTATTTTCCGGGGGCAGCCGCCAGTTTCTCCCTGAGACTGAAGCCGTTGGCTTCGGCAAGCGATATGATGCGAATGGCCGTGGCTCCGACGCGCCAATCGCGCGAGATGTCGAGGTAGTACATCCCGTCCTTTCGCACGAGCTTCCTGTCCGTTATGGCCTCAAGCCTCTCGGCGGTTTCCCTGTCGTCGCATGCGCGCGCCGCGGCGGCGAGGAAGGGCGCGACCGACGATGCCGGAACGGCCGCGGGATTGCGGCAGGCGTCGAACTCGGCGACGCTGTCGGGATTGTTCTCCAACGTCTTCCAGTCGATGCGCGCGGCCGCCTCGCGCCAGAGGGCGAGCGCGTCATTACGGTCCTTGGCCCACGGCTCGTACCACAGGAGCGACCAGCCGTCGAGTCCGTTGTGTCCGCGCGGGTAGAGCATGTTGGAGCGCGCGTGGTATGCGAGGTTCAGCGCGCCCCCGCCCAGGGAGGGGCGCACATAGTGGGCCAGCGCCCACCGTTCCCAGCGGCGCGCGTCGGCCGTCCAGTTGCCGTGGCCTAAAGCGGAGAAGAGCGCGAGGGCGATGTGCGGGTGGTTGTTGCAGGGGAAGAAGATGAGTCCCGGCTCGCACGAGATTCCGCCGCCAGGCCCTTTGCGCATCTGGAAGACCGTCACGTCGATCAGCTTCCTGACGGTATAGTGAACGCGGCGACCGTCAGTCCACACGAAATCCCATCCTTCCATCCAGTAGCGTTTGTCCCCCGAGAAGGTCTCGTAGAGCGCGAGAAGCTGGAGCAGGTGTCCCGTGTACATGACGTTCTCCCGCCAGCACGGGTCGGGCGCCCATGGCTTCAAACCCCAGTACGACTTGCTCATCGAGTAGGACCAGACGTCACGACGGATTATGCGATCTATGCAGTTTCCAAGGATTCGCGCCGCAACGGCGCGCTCTTCCGTACCCCCGCGCCATCCGAGCGCCGCCGCCGCATAGCCGCAGAAGGCGATATGGTAGCGCTTCGAGGAGAGGCCGAACTGCCGGCCGCCGTCGCCCCACCATTCGCGCTCCTCGTCGGTGGAAAGCTGTCCGGTCACATGGTCGAGCCATGCCAGCGCGGCGCGCTCGTCATTGGAGAATGGCGCTGCAATGCGCTGGCTCTCAGGTGATGGTTTTTGGCCGTTGCCAAGGGGCGGCACCTGAAAGCCGGCGGAATGCAACATGTGCATGCCCCATGGATGGGGGCCGAAAACGACGACACGCAATGCGACGAGTGCGAAAACCGCAGTCAGCAACGCCCATGTTCTGCGGCGGATATGCGCGCCGGGGCGATGCCTTGCGCTATCAAGCATCCAGATTGAGAAGAGAACGATTATGGATTTCTGCAGAGTCGGCACATACGGCGCAAACCGCAAAACCTTGGTTGCATGGAGCGCTATAACCGTGCCAAAGAGCGCCGCATCTACGGCAAGGACGATTGTCCATGCGCGGTCGCGGCCGGGGCGGTCGCGAGCGACAAGCATCGCGACGCCGCCGAGGGTCGCGCACCAGCAGCCGACATTGTGGCAGAAAATGTTCGCATTCTCCGGCACGAGCGCGATTGTCGCGAGGCCGGCGGCGTTCAACGCGAGTCCCCATCCGGCTGCATGGCGTCGCCAGCCGGAGAACCGGCGGATCTCCCCTGCGGCTGCGGAGACAACTGCGCCAATGGACAGAAACATCCCGGCCATGAAGAAGTAGTGGCACCAGGGCCATTCGACGCCGCGGACCATCGTTCGTCCTAGCGCGCTCAACATCCGCATGAAGGGATTGTAGCCCCCGCCGGGCCATGCCAGCGCGGCCAGGACGAACATTGCCAGCGCAGCGCCGCCCCAGGCGACTGCCGCGTCGAACGGATTCCAGGATCCGGATTTCTTTGAAGAGGGAATGTCGGGAATCATCTTTATTCTACATTCAATTCTATGATATTATATTCCCATGGCTAAAAGCTCCAATAATTTTCTGGCGCATGTTCTTCGCATCTGCACCTGCCTGCTGCTCGTCGCTGCAGCCGCGGCTGGCCGTGGCGGCCGCCTTCTCGGCCGCGACCTCGAGTCCATCCCGACCCAGGATTCGCACACGGAGAACGCCTTCACAACCGCCGAAGACGGCGCGACAGTCATCGACACCACCTCCCTCGCCCCGGACATCTCCGGCTACGGCGGCCCAGTGCCTGTCGCCGTGACAATTCGCAACGGTGTTGTGGCCGAGGTGCGTCCGGTTCTTCCGAATGACGAAACACCTCTCTTTTTCAGCTCCCTCGAGGAAGCTGGCCTTTGGAAAAAGTGGAACGGCCTGCCCGTCGAGGTCGCCGTCACCGCCCGGGTCGATGCCGTGACAGGCGCGACCTACTCGTCCAATGCGGCAATCGCCAATGTCCGCACGGCCCTTGCGACGGCCGCGGCCACGGAGGTTCTGCTTGAGGCGGCATTCGGGACGCCAAAGGTCAGGACCGTCATCGCCTTCCTCGTCATTCTCGCCGCCGCCGTCGTCCCGCTTGTCACCCGCTCGCGCAAGGTCCGCACCGTCCTGCTCGTGCTTGACATCGTCGTCCTGGGTCTTTGGAACGGACTCTTCCTCTCGCACGCCCGCATGATTGGCTGGGCGGGGGCGGGCCTTCGCGGCTGGTGGTACGATGTCGGCGCGTCTCTTCTTCTCCTCGCAATGGCCTTTCTCTATCCCCTCTTCGGCCGCAAGTCCCACTACTGCCTCCATGTCTGCCCCTTTGGGGCGGCGCAGGAACTCGCCGGACGCATTCCTGCGCGCAAATGGCGCCTTTCGCCGCGCCTCGTGCGCGCGCTGACGGCCTTCCGCCGCCTGCTCTGGGGCGCGCTGATGCTTTCGCTCTGGACGGGACTCTGGGCCGGCTGGCTCGACTGGGAGCTCTTCGCCGCCTTCGCCTTCCGCGCGGCGCCGCCGCTGCTCCTTGCCCTGGCGGTCGCCGTCCTCGTTCTCGCGATCTTCGTGCCCCGCCCGTACTGCCGCTTCGCATGTCCGACGGGAACGCTTTTCAAACTCGCAGAATCCAACGAAAGGGACAAACCATGACCACCTCCAACGCCCTCAACATCCTGCTCGCGGTAGCTCTCGTTTTCGTTTGCGCAAGGCTCTACTACGCCACAACGCCCGCTTTCGCCACGTTCGACGCGGTCGACTCCGATTCAGACGAGACCGTCCGCGACTTCCACGAAGGCCACACTCTTCCGGAGGCCCCCGCGAAACCGGCCTCGGCGTCCGACTTCGCCCTTGCGGCGCTTGGCGCGGACGCCGCGGCTCTTCCCGTGCCGAAGGCCGACGCCGTGACAACGGCCACACCATCCGCGAAGAAAGAAGAACCCGCCCCAACCGTGGACGAATTCAAGCCGTTCGACGTAAAGAGGGAATTCGCGGACAACCCGTTCGACATCTTCACGGGGAAGGGGATGTTGCTTTGCGCGGGAGACCGGGAGAAGAGCAACGCCATGACAATCGGCTGGGGCGGCCTCGGCACGCTCTGGGGGCGTAACGACGCCGTGACGGTCTACGTCGCCGAAAAACGCCACACGAAGCTTTTCATGGACAAGGCCGCCTATTTCACCGTCATGGCCTTCGACAAGGAAAAACAGGCCAACATCCTCGACTACATGGGACGCAACAGCGGACGCGACGGCGACAAAGCCGCCGCCCTCGGCCTCCACCTCGCCTACACCGAACGCGGAACCCCGTACTACGAGGAGGCGGAGATGGTCCTTGAGTGCGAGATGATGTACTCCGCCCCCTTCGACCCCGCGGGCATGCGCGACGTCCCGCAAAAACTCTACTCAAACTTCCCCGCCGGCGTCCACACGATGTACATTGGCCGCATAGTCAGCGCACTTCACCGGCCCTGAGACCACGGTTCCCCACACTACTCCTATCGTAATGAAATCCCGTGGTCTTCCATAGGCTTGCGAAAAGCACGGATTTGTGCTACCTTTTCATACTATATGAATATGCACAATTTATTGCTTGCGGTCCTCGCGCTTCCGACCATTGCCGGGGCCGCGCCGAATTTCTTCCGCGTCACGCCGTACGTACAGCGTCCGGCGACCAACGCCATGACCGTGATGTGGTTCATGCAGGAGCCGGGGCGCGGCAAGATTTCATGGTGGGAGGCCGAGGCCGAAGGCCGGCCCAAAGTCGCCTCCGCGGCCTCAAAGGTGCGCTACGCCCCGGAACTCTACTACATCCCGACGCAGACCAACTACGCCAAACCCTACCTCCCTTTCACGATTCCGCTCCAGCACCGCGTCCGCATCGAGGGCCTCCGCCCCGGCACCCGCTACGCCTACAAGGTCGAGTGCGGCGGATGCACCTATACCAATTTCTTCCGCACCGCCCCGGCGGCCGACGCGCCCATCCGCTTCATCTGCTACTCCGATTGCGAGACGGAGCCGGAATCGACCGGCGCATGCGTCGGCTGGGACGACCCGCGCGACGAAAAGGCGAAGCGCCGCTACTTCATCGACCAGACCGTCGGCTACGCCTCAAACATCGTCGAAATCATCCGCCGCTCGCCCGATCTCATCATGATTTCCGGCGACCTCGCCCAGCAGGGGAGCAAACAGGTCGACTGGGACGAGTTCTGGCGACACAACGCCGGCGAGCTCAACGACCCTGCCGGCTCAATCCCCATCCTCGCCGCCCCCGGCAACCACGACTACCACGACTACTGGAACGACGCAGGCGAGGGCGGTCTGCGCAAGTACTTGACGTACTTCGAGTTCGAGCCCAACGGCGCCAACGTCGACCGCGACCAGCAGGAGCGCTTCCACCGCCTCGACTACGGCCCGGCGACCTTCATCTTCCTCGACCTCAACAACGGCCCCGACGACGACCCCGCCAAGGACACCAACCGCTACCTCATGGAGGCCGACTGCCGGGCCCCAGACTTCAACGAGGGCTCGGAGCAGTGGAAATGGCTCGAGGCACAGCTCGCGGACGCGCAGCGGAAGAGCCGCTTCACCTTCGTCTTCTCGCACCAGTGCCCGTACTCGGTCGGCTACCACGGGCGCGTCAACGGCGAAAAGGGCACCGAGGCCGGCGGTGAAGAACTTTCGGGAACCGCGACAAGGTGTCTGACACCATTGCTGATGCGCTACGGCGTTACCGCCTGGATTTGCGGACATGACGAAATCAACGAACGCTCCGAGGTGCACGGCGAATGCATCGGTCCCGACGGCAAGAAGCGCAAGCACCGCCTCCTCGTCTACGACGTCGGCTATTCGGGCGACGGCCTACGCGGACGCCAGCGCACCGAGAAGCCCAACCCCTTCGAGGCTTTCCGCGCCCACAAGAACTGCCCCGAGGTCTGGAAGGACGGCTTCCTCGTCGACGGCGGCAAGCACTACGGGCATCTCGAGGTCAACATCTCGACCAATGCCAATGGGCGCTGGGAGGCGACCTTGGAGTCGGCCTACGTTTTCGTCACGACAAACGCCGCTGGGCAAGCAGTAGGCTTTGACCGGCGCGTCTATCCCGATGTCATCCGCGTCCGGGCGGAATAATGGCATGTTTTTTGCTTTATAGAACCTTTAACCGACTTAATGTTGAGGTAAGAATGATGAGCAGACAAGTTATCGTTTTTTCACGTGGAGCCCTCTGGTCCATGGCGGCGGCTTTTTTGGCGGTGACGGCGTTCGCGGGTCCGATGGAGGACGCGCGCGCGCTTTTCAACGCCGGCAAGTACGGCGAGGTTGACGAGAAGCTCGGCTCCGTCCTGGACAAGCGCCCGGTGCCGATGGAGGCGTTGCGCCTTTCCTTCGACGCCTCCATCAAGGCCGGCCGCCCCTACACGGCCGAGCGCCGCTACAACGCCATGCTCGAGAAGGGCGAGAAGCTCCCGTCCGACGTGCTCTACAACGCCGCGATGGTCGCCGGCCAGATTGGCAAGCCCACGGTCCGTCGCGACCGTCTCATCTACTTCCTCAACAACGAGAAGGGCTGGAACGACAATGTCGAGATGGCCCTGGCCTTCATCTGCCGCGACGGCGGCGACGCCGGCCACTTCGTCCGCTACATGGAGAAGGCCCCGGCCACCCCGGCCAACTTCCAGCTCGGCATGGACATGCTCGCCCAAATGCGTACCGCCAAACGCACCGCCGACTACATTGAACAAGTCGGAACGCTTCTCGACAAGTTCCGCCGCGACGACTGGCGCACGCGCGTCCTCGCGGACTGCGACGCCTTCATAGCCGCGCCTCCGTACCCCGCCTTCCCCGGCGACCTCTTCGCGACCCTCGTCAAGTTCCCGCTCCAAAACGACAAGTTTTTCCTGCGCATGGCCCGCAACGGCGCATTCAACGCCCCGCTCGTGATTGACTTCTGCAACAATAACAAGACTCTGCTTCCGGCTCCGATTTTCGCAAGGGCCCGCAATCTCAAAACCGACCTCAATGACGTCAAGGTCCGCGACTCCTACGGCCCCAAGCTGAAGGCCATCGAAGGACTCGTCACCGCCGCCAACGAACAGGGCGCGCTCAAGAACCCCGACCATCTCCAGACCTTCATCGAGACGATTGTCCAGAGCGGCGACGTCTTCCGCGACGGCCCCGCCCCGCTCTACACCCAGCTTTCGCTCGCCCAGCTCTTCGCCAAGCTCGCAACCGCGAAATACAACACCGATCCCGCCTCCCTCCGCAGCCTCGCCACAATGTGCATCGACCAGAAGGCCTGGAGCGAGGACCAGCAGCGCACAATGCTGGCCACCTACCCGAAGCTTTTCGACTACCGTCCGCTCGTCTGGGACTCCAAGATGGCCGAGACGGCCCGCAAGACGCGCGACCTCAACCCCACCAAGCAGCTTTTCGCCAAGCTCGACGGCCGCCATGACGTCAAATGGGGCTGCCTTGCGTACATCTGCGAACTCGGCGACGCCAATCTTGCGAAGCAGCTTGTCGAAGAGGAAGTCCTGACAAGGCCGATTGACTTCGACGCCGACAACATTGTCCGCCATTTCATCAGCTGCGAGGCGATGACGCCGGCCGACAAGACGAACTTCCTCAAGGGCCTCTTCGCCAAGACGGGATACACCCCCTCCTGGGACAAGCTCGTCAAATTCCCCGTCAACCTCATCAAAGACGATTCCAATTGGAAGTCCTTCGTCGAGACGGTCAAGCCAGAAGCAAAGGGGGCCGACCACCTGCGCGGTTCGCTCGCCGCCCTCTGGCAGCTCAAGCCCGGCGCCAACAACGTCTGTCCGCCCGACGCGTTCAAGCTGGCCGATGCCGCCCTCAAAGCCTACAACGGCACTTTCCCGGACCAGAAGCGCCCGAAGGATTCCCCCTCGGTCGAAAAGGTCTTTGAAAAGATGAACGAGCTCTGCAAGAACAAGGACGACCACGACCGCTTCGTCAAGCTCTTCATCCGCAACGTCGGCAAGGGCGGCCCAGCCATCGCGCTTCTCGCCCATGCCCGCGACAGCCAGAACGTGACCAATACCCTGGCAGTCGCCTCCGCCCTTCTCAAAGCCGGCGCCGTCAACCCCGACGACTTCGCAAACTACCAGGTGCCGCAGAACTTTCAAAGCGCCATCCTCTCGCCCTACTACAAGGACATGACCGCGGGCGGAGCCGCCTACCAGGTCTGGCTGAACTGCCAGACGGACAAAGGGGCGAAACGCTGGCCCGACGACATCCGCCTCCGCGAAATCAACGCCATTCTCGACGCCCACCCCGTGGCCGAAATCCCGCCGTCCAACATGAGCCAGCTTCTCGATGCCATCGGCGAGCTTGCCCTGACCAACTCATACGTCGCCAAGCTCCCGCTGGAAAAGCTCGCCGTCGCCTTATTCGATCAGCAGATCAGCACCTGCTACGTCCGCGCCAAGGCCGTCGCCGTCTTCCGCGTCGCCGGCAAGGTCGACGAGGCCGTGACCCGCTACATCGCCGGCGCGAAGAAGCTCGACCCCGTCTCCCGCTACAACGCCCTCCAGGCGCTGTGCAGCACCCAGATCCTGGCCGGCCCGTCCTGGTCCGTCTCCCTGAACGAGACGGCCGAGGGCGCCGAACCCGCCGCCGATGACTTCGCCGCCATTTTGCGCGACGAGATGCTCCCCGCCCTGAAGGCGGTCCCGCGCAAGGAGTCGGCCAAGCTCCGCCGCATCGACGCGTCCCTCTTCTCCGACCGTCTCGGCCACATCGCCGAGCGCGGCGCCAACAAGAGCCGTCAGCCGGAATCCGTCTGGCTTGCGTTCGGCGAATACATGCGCGAACTCGCCGCCCGCGCCGCCCTCGGCACCGGATGGACGATCGAGGGATGGCGCGTCCACCTCGCAATTCGCGACGGCTTCAACGAGCTCCGCAAGCTCAAGAAGTACGAGGACCTCGCGGCCGCCGCCCGGTTCGTCGGCGACACGTTCGCCCTGGCGGTGGACAACAACGGCAACGGGCTCGTCGCCCTCCTGAACGACTGCGTCAAGGACGAGGTCTGGGAACCCGCACACATCATCTCCTCCCGCGTGAACACCGACAGCGGCGCCCTCAACTCCAACCTCCAGCGCATCCGCTCCGACTGCTCGACGCACATGCCCGGCATCTACCCCGTTGACGAGTCGAACCCGCTCTACCCGCTCTACGTGGCGGCTGACGAGCTCGAGCGCAACAACTCCGAGCGCTCCTGGGCGCTCCTCCACAAGAACCTCCAAACCTTCGAGCGCGAGGCCGGCAGCCCCCCGCCGACCCTCGTGGCAGTG
>JAEEGG010004769.1_pt1 | contig 32691 bp, 19 predicted proteins | sample 9134161 | NCBI WGS metagenome assembly JAEEGG01 (sample SAMN16246543, study PRJNA631951) | gut metagenome | biome: gut microbiome; feature: rumen; material: CR-attached | host: Bos | place: Iran: Karaj | collected 2018-10 | reverse complement strand
TTCAAGTTAAAAAAGACAAAAAAAGTTTGGGGTATAAGTGTAAAATTTGTACAGGTTTTACACAATCTATACAAATTTTAAGAAGAAAAATAATTAAGAAATTTTACTGTCCAATGACGGTTAAAAAGGACTAAACAGAGATTTTAGACCTAATACAAAAATTCTATGCTCATTCCAACAGCAAAAAAAGATCCGGAGGGGGTAATCCTCCGGATCCAGAAACATCAACCTGTTAGTTATGTCAACAGTTATCTGAATTCAACCTTCCGCGGATACGGAACCATTCTGGACTGCTTGTCGAAATAGACATTGCTGTCATCATGTCCGCTCCAGGCCTGTACGACATTTTTAAAGCTGAAACCACCGTCGTGATCGTCAAAACCAAGCTGACCGAAGGTGCTTGAGCCCCAGCAGTATGTATCGGTAAAGGACGTTGCACTTCCGTCCTCATCCATTCTTCTGCTGACGGCGCATACGGATCTCTTGCCGACGGAAACGGCAACAACATTGCCGAGCTTTTTCCCGTTTTCGAATACAGGAGAAAGCGGTGCTATCACAGCGTAGTCAGCACCGTCTGCAACGGACTGAGTCCATTCAGTACATGTGACATCACGGGATCCGGTGCCGTACATGCCGTACCTTCCGCAGATATCGAGAGCATAGAGGTAACCTCCGTCACCCAGAACAAAAGACGCACCGTTGCCGACATTCAGAGCAAGATCGGCGACATTCTCACCGTTGAAGGTGGTAGGCGAATCGGCCATCTGCCATGTATACGTTCTGTCAGCGGTTCCACCGTTGTATACGCCGTACACTCTGCCGTCGCTGTTTCTTTCAACGAGGATTTCCGTATCATTCGCAGTGATGCCTGCCTGCGTAACATTGGCAAATTCAAAACGCTCCTTGCCCGGGTAGTCGGCTTCATCGACCCTGCTTACCGGCGCACCGTAGATAAAATGAAAATCTCCTGATTCATCATACAGTTTCCAGAACCATGGGGCGCTTCCTTCAGGATCTGCAAGAGCAGAGTAGTCAAGAAAATGAACCCTGTCGGCATAATTGGTCAGCCAGTCGCTCTGGTACTGCTTCCAGTTATGAGAAACAATACCGACAGAATCATTGCCCCAGCAGTAGAGATTGTGCTCATCCGAGGAATCATTGTTTTCAACCAGTGCGCAGTAAGCTCCCAAACCTGCGACAACCCTGCTGACGGACTTCACGGAAGAAGGGAAGGTGACCTTCACCGGATAAGGCACGGCTTTAACCAGATCCCCAAGATCTACACCATCATTAATTGACAGCCTGCCTTCAAAAACCATGATTTCATCTTCAGGATGTGAATCTCCCAGTTGCATGGCTGAATTTTCGCCCCAGCAGAACACTTCGCCATCCCTGGTAAGTGCACATGATGAATTATGAGCCAGAGTGACAGAAGCCACGTTGCCGAGATTTTTTCCTTCCGCATACTGCTCTCCCTTCACCACGCGGGTTGCAAAGAAGACTCGGCCTCCATCAGCACCAATCTCACCGGTACCGGCCTGGCCCATCCAGTTGTTTCCCCAGCAGTAGACGGCGCCGTCATAGGTTACCGCACATGCATGTCCGTTTCCGCTGTCCAGCGCTGTGACATTGGAAAGGAAAGAATTTTCGCCAACTCTTACCTTTACAGGCGATGCTACGAAGTTGTCGTCAACGCTGAAGCCGTCTGCCGGTTCGCCGTTCACGTCAGGCGGGAATACCTCAGGATCTCCGAGATTGCCCGAGCCGTTGAAACCCCAGCAGAATACGTTCTTCGCCTTGCTTACCGCACATTTGAACTCATCCGAGTCCTTGCCGGCCAGTTTAACCATGGAGGATTCCGCCTCCTCTCCGTAGATGTCAAGAGCGTCTGCTATGCCGTCAGGATCATCTGCCGAGGTTCTGGCCATAATAAGCTCAACATCCTGCTGGACAGTTTCCAGACTTGATGAGACCAGCTCCCTGATTGAAAGCGAAGACTCTCCCATCTCCCTCATTCTCTCCGGACTGTCAGGCAGCATTCCGGATCTTGAAAGCACCTCGCCGACTATCAGCGCTTTCCTTGAATTCTCTGTAACGGCGGCCGGATCATTGTAGTCGCTCAGAACAGTTTTAGGATTGACGGACAGTACTGCGGCAACCTGACTGCAGGCAAAATTCCACAGGTACTGGGTCAGTCCTTCATTATTTCTGACGACGTAGTCTACCAGAGTTGTGTATGGGTTGATTATCAGAGACTTTCCTGACGAAAAGACCGGAACTCCGCCCGGGCCTTCATCCGCCGTGATAAACGCCGTTGCCGACATGGCGATGTCGTTGCTGAGGAAATTCTCCTTGCCAAGCGTGTATCTGGAGGCACCGGCTGCGGCGTAGGCAACAACCTTCAGCGGAAGCTCCCCGGTGCACGAACCTTCAAGTATGCATTCAAACGGAGTACCCCTCATTCCCGCCGCGCTTACGCCGCCGTTGAAACTGAATATTCCGTTGGCATCCGTAACGGCAACCGGCTCATCCTGGGAGCACAGTGAATCATTGTTGAAGTCAAGACAAACTCTGGCACCTTTAAGATAGCTCAGCACCTGTCCGTTCAGCGAGAAGTCAACTGTCTGATCCAGAACAAACACCCTGCTTGACTTAACTCTGTCAAGACCGTCGCTTACCTGCAGCACAACCTTGTACTTGCCGAAGCTTTCATAGGTATGTACCGGATCTTTCTCCTTTGATGTCGTTCCGTCGCCGAAGCTCCACTTGTATTTCAGCGCATCTCCGTCAGGATCTGACGATATGGATTCAAAGGTTACCGTTCGATCCTGCTGTGACGCTATGTCGAAAGCTGCAACAGGCGCCTGGTTTGCCGACACGGCTACCTTCATTGCAGTTTTGGCCGACGCCGTGCCGTCGCTTACCTTCAGGGTAATCTTGTAGGTTCCCGCATTTTCGTAGGTATGCTCAGGACTTGCCTCAGTTGAGGTCTGACCGTCACCGAAGGACCACTTGTATCTCAGCTGATCATGATCCGGATCTGACGATTTATTCAACAGCTTCACCTTCAGATTTCTGTTGCTTGACACATCAAAGGCAGCAACAGGATCCTGATTGTCCTGACCGTCCCTGACGGTTATGGTTCTGGAGGTCTTGACAGTCTTGATGCCGTCAGATGTGGCAAGAACGACTTTGTATTCTCCGGGTGCCGCATAGGTATGCTCTGGACTGGTTTCCTTCAGAGTGGTTCCGTCACCGAAGCTCCATTTGTATTTAAGGGCGTCTCCGTCCGGATCTGTTGATTTGTTTTCAAAGGCTACCTTCAAATTATTCATCCTGACGTCAAAGTCGGCGACAGGCTCATGATTAACATGCACCGTAACAGTCTTTACGGCCTTGATCGCATCGGTTCCGTCACTCACCTTCAGAGTAATCTTGTAGGTTCCCTCATTCTTGTAGGTATGCTCGGGACTGATCTCCTTTGAGATCTCACCGTCACCGAAGGACCACTTGTATGAAAGTTTGTCAGAATCAGGATCGGAAGATTTATTCATAAGTTTTACAGTCATATCTCTGTTGCTGGATACCTCAAAATCAGCAACCGGAGGACGGTTGTTCTTCACCGTCACCGTCCTGGTGGATTTTGCCGCGAGGACGCCGTCTGAAACCTTCAGCGTTATCTTGTAAACACCTGACTGCTCATAAACATGCTCAGGATTCATCTCCTTCGAAGTTTTGCCGTCGCCGAACGACCATTTGTATGAGAGTTTGTCTCCATCCGGATCTGAAGACTGGTTTACAAGACTGATTTTCAAATCCTGTATGCCAGAAACATCAAAATCCGCAACCGGCGCCGTGTTTGCGTTTGCAGTGGCCGCCCACGTAAGACATAAAGGCAATACTATTTTGTATGTCTGCATAGATATGATTCCATTAATTAATAAAAATTCGAACACTCAAACGCCTGTGTAGCATCTGGAACAGGCATGAACAGGGTAACGTCTGAGTTTGCTCATGAGTAAAATCTATTTAAAGCGGGTACATAATGCAAGTGCTTTTTGTTCAGAACAGAGATTTTTTTGACAGACGGGTGAGTCTGGCTGGAATACAGCATCAGATAATGGACAAGATGAAATTTTGAATTGCTCCTGCCGTTTCATTTAAAGATCGTCCGCTTCGCTGCTTTCATGTATGCTGCCAGCCCAGGCGAACAGTCATTTTGGTGAACGCAGGGATCTTTTCCATCAGACCGGAAAGGAGTTGAAATGTCTGAGAACAGGCATCAGTGAAGAAAAACAGATAAGCATTTGCAGTCAGAAATCATTTCAGTCCATCAGCAGAATTTCTATGAGATCATTCAAGTATGTCTGTTCAGGTTCAAAGACCGTATTACTGCTGTGATTTTAAGTAAAGTCATGTCAATTCACATAGTTCTGTTGTCAGATATGATAATCTTAGAATAAAGGGAAATCAGAATCTGAGTGCTACTCGCTGACAATTAGTGATTTTAATCACAAAATTGTAAAGAGTATAGTCTGAGTGATTTTACCTGATAAAAGTAAATGAACTACGTTATGAGAGAATGAACTTAAGTTCAAATAGTTACCTTCGGATGTTTATCTAGTCTGAAGCTCTAAGGTGTATGATTAAACAGTCGATATTGCTGACAGTGTTGTACACAACAAACCTCTCAATAACATTGACGAAGGTGATTTTACAGGAGAAATTCTGATGTCCTCCTATAAAGAGGTTTTTCTATGGTTTACGTACTGAACAACAAAGGATTACCGCTTATGCCGACTTCACGGTACGGCATGGTAAGACATTTGTTAAAAGACGGAAAAGCAAAGGTGGTGAGCAGATCCCGTTTACAATTCAGCTTAATTATGAAACTGCTGATTACACTCAGGATGTATCATTAGGTATAGACTCGGGTTATAAACATATCGGAGTTTCTGTAACTACTGAAGATAAGGTTCTTTTTGAGTGTATATGTGAGTTACATTACTAAAAAGACCAGGATAGAAAATCATTTATGCAAAGACCATAACATAGATGCCAGATGTATTTCAGGAAATCCCTGTGCAGAGCCGGCAGATGTTTATCAGTTTAAAAAAGTAAGATGTCATAACAGACAGCTGCATAAGTGTAAAATATTAAAAGGCGGAATCCGTAAACTGAACCAGTCACCTTATATTATTCATGGGTTTAGACTATTTGATAAGGTTAAGCTGGATAATAAAACAGGTTTTATCTACGGAAGAAGAAAATCAGGATATTTTCTAATCAGAGATATAAACGGAAATGATATTTCAGGATGTGTCCCGTATAAAAATCTAATTCTCATAGAAAAGAGAAAAGGGTGGATTATGGATGTTGTCCATTAATCTATATTTAGTGATATAGATCACTAATTGTCAGCAACTAAAGAGTTAACTGATATGTGTTGTTGTATTGAATCGACTGAATATCTGTATGTGGATACAGAAACTACCGGACTTGATGTAAATGATGAACTGCTTTGCGTAAGTGTTCTTGACAATGATGGAAAGCTGATATATCACTCTCTTGTCAGACCATTGCATAAGACCTGCTGGGAGGCGGCTCAGAAGATAAACGGAATATCTCCGGACATGGTTAAGAATGCTCCGGAGCCTGAAACAGTTATTTCAGAGCTGGCGGAGCTTTTCAGGGGAAAGCATCTTGTTGCCTACAATATGAATTTTGATGCGAGATTTCTGAAGAATGCCGTTTCTTCAGCCGCTTCGCTTCACTGCTGCATGCTGGCATTTGCCGAGTTCAAAAAAATTCCGGATACGAAGCATGGTGGAAAATGGAAATGGCACAGGCTTGTAAACGCAGTTTCAAGCGTAAACAGGGATTTTTCCTTTAATGCCCATGACAGCAGAGAAGACTGCCGGGCGACAAGAGAAGTCTGGATGAACATTATGAAAGATCGGAATATTGCTCGGAAGTACGGCGTCAGCCGGTCTTCAGAACTGCAGTCTTTCAGCTGAGTAAAATAATTTCTGATTCAGGATCTTCTTCCCGTACGTATGTCTTAACTGTTACGCTAACAGGTAAGGTTAAAGGAAATGCGGGACTGAGAAGCTGAAGAGATCCCAAACCCTGCAACGGTTGCTGGCGAATGAGGCCGGTCATCACTTGATCCACTTTTGGGGATTGTTCTCTTCAGTCCTTATCCTTCCTGCACAGCCTGTATATCGTGTGCACAGCCGGGACCTGCTCCTGCTCCTGAATCCAGTCAGAACGTTAACATAATCCTTTTCCTGGGGAACTTTCCCGACGGAAAAGCTTTTTCTGTATCGGGTTATTTTCCCTGAATGTTCCTTGTTCGATTCAGAGTTGATGCAGTTGTTGCGGGCGTTCTCCGAAGGTTGGTTCCCGACTGCGTAAACTTTCTGCGTTTCTGCCTCAATCTGAATGCTGGTCATCCTGCTGCATTCTGTTGTCATGGAGTTGGCGTTGTGACTGTCTGAACTGCATCCTGCAGAAAGCAGAACAGTTGCTGCAAGGCAGGATATCAGGCGCACGGTCATGGAACAGGGCAGAGTACCTGTATGTTTTTCTTCTCTTGTCATTCAGTCTTTTTCCTGTGGATTTTCTGAGAGCGGTTTTTTTATGCGGGTAAGGTCTGAGCAGTTCAGGACGTTGCTCAGGGAATCCGCGAATCAGCTCAAGATGAACTGCAGAATTTGATCAGCTCCTGTTTCAGCTTCAGTTTCTGATCCTTATATTTTGCGACTTTTGCTGCTGTTTATCTTTTTTTCCAGTATCCCGGAAGGGAAAATATTTTGCTTCATCCATGCGGGAGAATCTCTTTTGAGTCGGCCGAAGCGAATACGGTTTCGGCGGCTGAAATTTGCGGAAACAGGCAAAACTTCACAATATGAGGAACGGCAATCTTTGAGCAGGCTAAAACCAGCAGGTGTTATGAGCCGGAGATCCTGTTGCCCACGATCATGATGACGAGGTTCTGACCGGTGCGTACAAAAACTTCATTAACAGTTTCTGCAACGAAATGTTTGAGATTCAGGGCAAAAATTTTTCTGACAGACTGCAGTATCTACGGGATCTATGAGGAGAGGACTCCCGTAATCGTATGCGCCGTGCCATTGTGCAGAGTATTTCCTGACGTGCGAAGAGATGACTTCCTGCAGAACAGGAAACCGCGACATTGCGGTTTGAGATAATCTGTGACTCAGCTTCCGGTATGCAGACGTGTATTCTCTGGCTATGTACATCCAAAGATGTTGTTATGTAATGATCTGTTTTGTCATATTACTGTTTTGATCATCTGAGTGAAATATTTCTGAAAATTCTTGAAAATTTTTTCAAAATGCCGAATTTGTTGCAAATTCTGTATAAATAATGACGTTATTCTTTACATGTAAGATGATTTGCTGTACAATTCTTCAGCATGTTTGGAATTATTTCTGTTTTAATGTCTGATGCAAAATCCTGTGTGAAGAATTTTCATGATAATTTTAGACAGAACCTGCTTTGCCATAACCCGGCTGCCCGCTGACGGAACTGAAGAAAACCGCAGCGTCGAAAGAAGGTATGATCTTCTGCAGAAGGATGATTTGAAGTGTACATACTGCGGCTCATCCTGCAATCTGTACGGTCACACACGAAAGAGGGTGATTGATATTGTCAGATCTGACAGTATTTTCGATGTTCATACTGTTGTCCGTGCAGTCTGCACCAATGAGAATTGTCCCGGCGACGACAGTCGGGACATCTCGCATGACAGCAGAAAGGGCAGGGTTACACACACTGTTTTTCCGGATTCTCTGATCCCTTATTTTTGCTACACGGCCGAATTTGTTGCCGATATAGCTGTGGCAAGAAGAATATGGCTCGACTGCATGAGATCATCCCCAAAAGTTTCAGGTCGAAGGACTGTCAACCTGATGTTTGACGGAAACAGTCAGATATCGGATTTGAAGCGAAAATATGAAAGTCGGAGATCCGGTCTTTGGAATTTCTGTTTTAGAGAGTTCATATCAGCCAGCAGTCCAAAAAGCAGACCGTCCATTGCTGACAGGTTTGTAGCCTACATTGACGAAAGGGAGCATGTCTGAGTTTTTGCCGTATGCAGGCAGGATCAGCCGTCATCATTGCAGCAGTCTTTAAAGTCGGTATGTCCGGCAGAGCTGCGATCGGCAGGCTGAGATGGCAGTGCAGATGCATGTTGCAGGGTTGACTGTGTGCGCAGGCACCTCTGTTTCTGTCCGAATTCCTGACTGCGCACTGTGAAGCTGCTGAGAGGTCAGGAACAGCCTGGAGGCTTCAGTTTGTACTGCAATCATTCTGTCAGTGTGATGTCTGCCGTTGCAGATGCCATCGAAATGAAGACTGCCGAACGCCGGACTGCATTATGCTGTAAGATCTGAAGTCTGCTGCTGTTTCAGTCTGTCATGCCTGCAGAAATCAGTGTCTTCAGTGATCCTGTAATACCGGACCCCGCGCCATGGTTCCACTGCCGGAATTTGTCCTTTTTCAGAATATTCAGTTTCCTGCAGCCGGCGCTGAAACTGATCTATGCTGAAGGCGGAATCTCGCGTCTTCGGCCCTGAGACGTACCAGACTGTGCAGGAGTGCCAGTCTCTGTTTACTACCCGGAGAATATCATGTCATCATCCGTCCCGACCTCGCTCAATGTTTTTGATCTTGCAAAAAAGACCATGCTCAATTCTTCTGCTGAACCGGAGACAGTACCGAATTTAACCGGTGTGTGTCTGAATGACAGATATCAGGTTTACGCACTTATGAGCAACAGGGGAGGGGAGGCGGATCTTTATCATGCCAGGGATCCGGATGGCTGCGAATGGGTGATAAAGCTTTACCGCAGAAGAAACGCTCTCAAGGAGGAAATTGTCTCCAGACTGCTGGGCAGAAGATTTCAGAATCTTGCCTTTCTTGCAGACTGCGGCGACTACCGGAATTTTCAGTATACCGTAACTCCTTTCTATGAAGGTTCCAGTCTTGAGGAGATCCTGGCAAAGGGAGTGAGACTGTCAGAGGATGAAATAAGAAGTATGCTTTCAGATCTTGCCGGTGCCGTCCACACGCTGCACGGACTGGATATTATCCACAAGGATCTGAAGCCTGCAAACATCATTATTTCAAAGGAAGGCCTGATCCTGACAGATTTCGGGATCAGTACAGATCTGGCAGGCAGAACCTCCGTTATTACTTATACGGGAAGATCTCTGATCTACAGTGCGCCTGAAACTGCAGGCGGGGTTTTTCTCAGGGAGTCGGACTACTATTCCCTGGGGATCACCATTTATGAAGCATTTACCGGTTCATCCCCCTTTGCCGACTATGGACTGTCGGATCAGGAACTCTGCAGTCTTGCCGCCGTGCAGAGCATTAATTTTCCCGGGAATTTTCCGGGAAGACTGAAAAATCTGATCAGAGGTCTCACCTACCGGGATCTGACACGCCGAAGCGAGCCGGATAATCCGAACCGCCGCTGGGGCCATGATGAAATTATGAGATGGCTCCGGGGAGAGGATGTTCCTGTTCCGGGATATGCCGACTGTGCCGATGACACCGCAGAAGACGGGCATTTTCGCATTCCGTACAGCTTTAAGGGTGTAAAGATCTTCACCGCCTCAGAACTTGCCTGGGCTCTGCTTTCAGATCCTGAAAACGGAAAAAAGGAGGTGCAGAGAGGCATTCTTGAAAGGCACTGTGACGCCAACGGTCTGCAGGATCTGAGACATCTCTGTGAACTGTCGGGAACTGCCATGGTAAATTTTCCGAAGTCTGCAGATCAGCATTTTTTCAGACTTGTTTACGGACTGGATCGCGGCATTTCCTTTTTCTGCTGGGGAGATCTTTTTTTCGAAACCTTTGATGCGTACGGCAGAGCGCTGCTTGGCGAAGCGTCACGCTTTGAAAAATACAGATCATCACTCACCGCATCCCGGGGAACCTCCGGCAGCGGCAGCAGTAACATCTCTGGCGGTGACGGATCTTCTGTTTCATCCAGAAACTGTGAATCCGGATCACCGCTTCAGAGCTCCGGGAACCAGCCGTCATCATGCGTTTATGAGCCTGATCTGAATCTTCTGCGTTCGGTTTTTGCCGTCCTCGGAACTGACCTGAACAGTCTTTATCAGAGGGGACGAGTTTTTGAAAATCAGTCTGAAATCCTGCCCGGTGATCAGGAGAGAAAAAATTTTGCCTGTTCAGAGCTGATTTCAGCTTTTCTTGATCCAGACAAAAAGAGCTGCGAATTTTCAGATCCGGAAATGATTTCGGAACTGAGAAAAATTTCTGCTTCGGGAAATCTTCCGGACTTTAAAAGAAATCCTGAGAGTTTTGAAGTTTTTATGAATCTTGTCAGGAGTCTCGGCTACTGTCTGAGTGATGATACGTCTTTCTCCTTCAATGGAGAATCCTTTGACAGCCTTTCCTCCTTTTCAGAAAAAATGAGCGGACTTCGTTCCTCAGATCCGGTTGCCTTTACGGATTTTCTCAGCAGCAACTACAGGGATCTCAGAACTCTCAGGAGTCTGTTTCCCGGACGCTGTCTCAGATTTTTTGCCAGGTTCTGTCCTGAAGACGGCGGCGCTGTAGTACTGCATACATCAGACAGAAGTCCGTCTGTATTTCCGCTGTACAGCAGCTGTTCTGAAGTAAATGTCGCTTCAGAACTTTCAGCTTCGCATGAGAACAGGACCGGAGGCAGCCGGGCATTTCAGGGATTAAACTCAGCTTCTGCTCCGGGAAAATATTCCGGCTGTGTGTCAGACGGATCGTTCGGATATGTCAGAATTCATGAGTTTGTGTTTAACGATCTGAATGACGTTTTTCGTTATCAGGATCAGCTGTGGAAGGATCGAAACTATCAGAAACTGTATCTTTTCAGAGAATCTACCCGGGATGACTACCAGAAACTTTTTTCCGGCAGCGGGGACAGTCCTGCCGGTGCGGGAGAAGTTTCAGATCCGCAGCTTTTTCATGAGTGTGAAAAACGCTGTCGCGGCATGATCTGCATAGCCGGCAGAGTTTATTCCGACATTAACGCTCTGTCTGATTATTTCAGAAGGATTTCCACTGACAGACGCATGAAATCCGAGTTTGAAAAATCCGGTGCGGACGATCTTCTGCGTCTGTACCGAAGTACAGATTCAGAGGACGTGCGCAGGCTTCTTGAAGAAAATTTCAAATATGTCGTCAGACCGTATCTGAAACTGAAGCCGGGTGATACCATCAGGTTTGGAGATTACTGTTATGACAGTGAGAGCAGCATGAAGTATGTTCTCTGGCGTGTTCTGGCAGTGGAGAAGGACAGGGCACTGCTGACAGCGGTGTATGCAGTTACCACTCTTAAGTACCACACTGAGGAGGTAAATGTTACCTGGAGTGAATCCTACATAAGAAGGTGGCTGAATCAGGAGTTCCTTGTGTCCTGCTTCAGCAAGGATGAGCAGAAATTTATACTGAAGGCAAAAATAAGAAACAATGCCGGTGATGATACCGAAGACAGAATTTTTCTTCTCAGTACCGAGGAGGCGGATCGGTATTTCAGAGATGATGATGACAGAAGATGCAGACCTTCCCCTTTATGCAGGAACAGAAAAGCATGGACAGAGGAGGGATGCTGCTGGTACTGGTTAAGATCTGCCGGTGTTAATCAAAATCGTGCCGCAGGTGTAGATACCTACGGCGGGATCTATAAGGAGGGCAGTCTGGTGGATCTTGATTACGGCTCTGTCCGTCCTGCTTTTTATCTGGATCTGGGGCAGTGAGTTATAGATTTGCAGTTTTCGTAACAGTACCGTCGTTTTTTTTCGGAGCATAGACATGTCGGCAGAAAATTCTCCCTATAGCACAGTTCTGAACAGATTAAATTATGCCGGCGAAGATCATGATTTTCTCCGTCTTCTTCCCGGACTTCACAGTCAGATCCTTCTTGGTAAATATCAGGTAGACGGACCTCTTCATTCCTCCGGATCCGAGGCGGTTCTTTACCTTGCCCATGACAGAGAAGATCATCGTTTTGTTGTAAAACTGTACAGACGCAGAAACGGGATCAAAACTGGAGTGATTGAGTCTCTGATGCGTCTTGAAAATCCTCATGTGGGAAAGATCCTGGATGCGGGGAAGATGGATGGTTATACATTCACAGTTTCACCCTGCTACGAAGGAACAAGTCTGGACAGGATCCTGGCTGACGGAACACGGTTTGACTGCGGTACGCTGAAGCATCAGATTATCCCCGCGGTTCTTGACGGACTGAAGGCTCTTCATGATCTGGGTATTGTTCACAAGGATCTGAAACCTTCAAATATCATGATCACTCCGGAGGACAGAGGGATCCGCATTATAGATTTCGGCGTCAGCTCCGAACTTGATAATTCCACTCTGGTAATAACCAGAACAGGAAAGACACCCGCCTACAGTGCTCCTGAAACAATTGCCGGAGTTTTTTCACCGGCTTCAGACTATTTTTCTTTTGGAATAACTCTGTTCGAGCTCATGACCGGGCATACTCCCTTTGAGGATGATCCGGAAGAAGGAGAAGAGATAAACAGATCGATAATGATACGGAAGATAGAATTTCCCGAGGACTTTGATTCTGAACTGAGAAATCTGATCCTGGGTCTTACTTTCCGCGATATATCAGGCCGTAATGATCTGAGCAATCCAAACCGAAGATGGGGGTATGAGGAGGTAAGACGCTGGCTAGCAAATGAAGATGTGCCTGTTCCGGGAATATTCGGTTACAGGACAGATCTGGCTTCGTATTCAGAGTCGGATCCTCCTTCTGATCCTGATACGGAGCGGTTTACCTATCCGTACAGGTTCAGCGGCAGTTTTCTTGATACGCCTGAAGCACTTGCTGTTACTCTGCTTAAAAACTGTGAAGCAGGTCTTTCTGAACTGCAGCGGGGACTGCTGTCCAGACACTACGAACTGAACGATGAGCCGGAAATGCAGGAAAAATGCAGCAGGACTGCAGAAAAAATTGATGCACTTAAAGAAGGCGATCCTGAAATTACCGCTCTGTATACCGGACTCTGCTATTCCCTGTGTTCTTCTGTAAAAGGCATTTACTGGAAGCATCTGTATTTTCAGAATATTAAGGATTTTGCAAACCGCGTTTTGGATGAGATCCAGGAAGTTCAGATGAAAAATCATTCCGCAGCCTTTGAGTCTGAAAAGTACGGAAGCTGTAAATTTGTAAGATGTCTGAATGAAATGATAAGAACCTCCTTTTTAAGAGATCATGCCGGTTTATTCCTGGATGCCTGCGGGAAGAACGAACGAAAAAAAATTATTTCCATCCTGGATTCCGTTATGAAGAAAGGAGTTATCAGATCCGGCAGGAGCAGTATTGAAAAGGGAGATAGGCAGATCGGAAACGGAGAACTGTCAGATGAACCTGCAACAGCAGCCGGCAACCGTAACCGGGACATCGAGTGGAAAAGCAGGGGTGTGCAGGAGAATCGTAATCAGAGTCAGAGGAAGATTGTCAGCGGCAGTACCGGGAACATGAAAACTTCCGGAGGAACGGAGCAGGGGAGAGATGAATTTGCTGATCCCCGCAGATCTGTTCTCAGTGCCACGGAAGAATACCATGATTATGCACAGTCCTTTTCCGAGTTTATGAACAGTGGGACCGCCGCTGACTATGATGCTGATGCAGCAGAAACAGTTGTGTCTGCAGCAGTTATGACAGATACGGAAGATTCCGTTTCTGTTGAAGCTGACGCCGGATTTTGTGATATCGGGGACTTGCTGAAAATTGCATGTCTTGCAGCACGCAGAAACGATTTTGTTGTATGTATGCAGAGTTCTTCGATGCGTTTTGAGAATACGGAAGGTATTATCCGGCATATGGACAGCTGTTATGAGCAGGATCCCGTAAAATTTATTCAGATCCTGAATGAAGGAAAGAAATCCCTGAGTCTGCTGTCAGGACTGATCCCTGATTTAAAAAGGGCTGTATCCGGTTTTAAGCTTCGTGCCGGTAATGTGCTAATCATGTGCGACGGGCAGTATGTTTTCAAATCTCTGACAGAGATTCTGGATTTTGATGACAAATTGTGGGAGTCCAGTTTTGATGACTACTTTATTTTCAGACGAAGAACGGAAAGGTTTTACAGAAAAATTGCTGATGAGCTGAAAAAAACTGACAGAGGAAGATTTGATAAAATCAATGCCAGGTATGCAGCCATGTTCCAGATTGACGGGGTGATATTCAGAGATCCTGACGATTTTGAACTTTATATCAGACAGGCTGATGCGATATCACCGGATTTTGCCAGAAAATATTTGAGCAGCCACAAAAACGGGATAATCAGAGCGATGCGAAGTACAGGTTCCGAGCATGTGAAGAAAATTCTCGGACGATATGCCGGAACCGTGAACGGATAATTGCAGAATGGCGTCCCGTACCGTGAGTTATGAATATGGCGAGGCTTCTGACAAAATTTATGCTCAGTTATGGAATAGTGTTGATCCAGAAATAAACATGATAAATAATAAAGTTAATGAGCAAAAAATTTTACTTTTTTAAGCTCAAAAATATAAATACTTTATGAACGTATTGAGTTTCTGTGGTATCAAAAATTTATAGAGATCCAAAAAAAAAGAGATTTTTCAGACTTTCATTATATTCATTTGATTTGTTATTCAGAATATCATATGTTATACATAACATATCCATCAAATATACTGTTCAACTTAAATATCTCCTTTATTTTTTGTTATATAATTGTAATAGTCAATAAAGTCATCAGAATTGTTAAACTCTTTTGATTTTCGTTCTTTTGTAAATCTATTGGTTACTGCACATAATATAGATATAGAATTTGTATAAATGCTAATATATAAATAACCAAATAAAAATCGATCATCATCTGAAACGTTCCGTTGTTCTGATAATGTAAGGTGGTATTCACCATAAACAGCTTCATCCCAAGAATAAACTCCTGTATTGCGTAATGATGTATATCCTATATATTCCCAATGCCTTACATCTATATTATTTATAATATCAAGAAAACGTTTTATTATTGTCGGATTGATTTTCCATTCTAGTCCATCGTTTCTCACGTTCGGTTCATCATTCGGGATTTCAATGTTCCTGCATATCAAGGACTTAATGTATCGGGTAGCTTGTTTCTGAGATTCCTCATAATCCCATTTAGGATTTATATCTAAAAATTTCGGGTATGCTGGAAGTTTTGAAAAATCTGTTGCCAGTTCAAACATTTTCTTAGTGCTTTTTCTATTCATACCTTTAGTTATGTTCAATATTAGGAAAAATGCAAGATGTTTTTTAGAATTTTATATGTTTTAGTCAATGTTTATATATGCCATTGAACATATGGATATTGTTAATCGTTTATATTGTGACAGTTTATATGCATTCAATGATTGAGACAGTTTATGTCTTTTTATAAGTCGGTGCTTTTCCTGAGCACTGCCATCTCTTTTCTTTTTTTGTAATCTGATTTTTCATTTCTAAACAGTATATGCATCTTCCTTCGATTGATTTTTTTTAATGTGTGCTGAATGAGGTGTTCTTTTTGGAAAATGTTAGATAAATCTCATTTTTTCATAGAGTCACAAGATGTCAAACTGCGTATCGGGAAATCTTGCAGTCTGTCTGATTCCTTTTACAGCCTTAATTTTCCGTGATCTTTCTTCCCGTCTTTTTTCTAAATGATTTTTTTTCTGTTATTTTTGTCTGAATGTTCTGCATGAAAATTGTTCATGTGATGAACTTAACAAAATATGCAGTTTTTTTTGTGTTTTGTATGAGTACTTGAGTAGAATTCAGAGACCTGTAAACGGAAAGCAAAATTTGTGCCTATTTTTAAAAATCCGGCAGGTTAGATAATACTTATAACTATAACTATAAAATTTCGGGGATTTTTTATGCGATTTACAAAAAATTCGTTAAGACTGTCTGTCCTTGCAGGACTCTGTGCTCTCAGCAGCGTAGCCCAGGCTATGCTCGATAATGGTGAACTGATAATTGTCCATCCGTTCCAGTGGACCTATGACAATATTGCAAAAGAGTGTACTGAGGTTCTTGGTCCTAATGGATATGACGGTGTTCAGATTTCACCGCCTGCAGAACATATCAACAGAGATGATGTCTGGTGGGCAGTGTATCAGCCTGTCAACTTCAATAATTTCACCACCATGGTTGGTGATGAAGCTCAGCTTAAAAAGATGATTAAGACCTGTAATGAGGCCGGCGTAAAGGTATTTGCCGATGCCGTTTTCAATCAGCGCGCTTCTGATTCTCAGGAAGTCAATGGCAGGGGCTACGGCGGATCCACATTCAGCAATCGCAACTATCCTGATATGAAATATGATGATTTCCATGATTTCCGCTGCGGTGGTATCGATTACGGTAATGCGTGGTCGGTGAGAAACTGCGATCTTGAAGGGATGCCGGATTTGAAGACCGAAAATGATTATGTCAGGGGCAAGATTGCCGCGTATCTTCAGAAACTGCTTGATATGGGCGTATACGGTTTCAGAATCGATGCCGCGAAGCATATGACGCCTGACGACGTAGCTTCCATTCTTGGCAAGGCGGGCAATCCTCCTGCGTACATGGAGGTAATCCCGGGTGAAAATCAGCCGGTTCATCCAAGTCAGTATACTGAAGTTCCAAACTCCGTTGTAATTGAGTTCAAATACTGCGAGAAGATGCAGGATAACATCTACAACCCGCAGCACCTCATAAACATGGATGATTCATGGATGCAGATCCCCGGCTATGCCAGTGAGGTTTTCGTTGCAAATCATGATAATGAGAGATCTTCGGCAGGTTCCCAGTATCTGACATATCAGAAAGACGGATGGGCATTTCAGCTGGCCCAGTCCTTTATGGTGGCATATCCTTTCGGAACCGTCCGGCAGGTCTATTCCGGCTATGAGTTCAGTTATCATAATCAGCCCGGTCCTATCAGAACTGATCGCTGCCAGGGCGGCTGGCACTGCGAACACCGTGAATCCATTGTAAACAATGCTGTCGGTTTTGCCCGTGCAACCCGCGGTCTCGGTGTCTCATCCAAGGGTGCTGACGGCAAGGTGATCTGGTTCAACAGAGGAACAAAGGGCTTCTATGCACTGAACGCCGGCGACAATGATGTCACCAAAGAGTTTCCTGTAACTGTTCCTGACGGAGAGTACTGTGAAATTCTGCAGCAGGACGACAAATGCGGCGGTCAGCAGATTACAGTGACTGGAGGAAAGGCCAGCATCACTGTTAAGGCTCACAAGGCTGCCGCAATCTGCTACGATGATTCCGACAGCGGTTTCTGCGGCGGCAAGTCAGTAGACATCTGCGAAAAGGCTCCTGAGAGCACTGCATGTATCTGCAAGAACAGTCCTGATGCTGCAGTGTGCGTCGGTGATCGCTACTATGTTGGTACAACCACCTCCTGGAAATCCTTTACCAAAATGAATTACAGCGAGAGTCTCAAGGCGTGGACTCTGGATCTGGAGCTTGACGGCAAGGATGACAAGGGTGGAGTTCAGCGCTTCAAGATTACAGATCAGCCTGACTGGAACGGTACCATATATGGCTCGGTTGACGGTAAAGTCCTCTGTTCTGACACTGTGACATGTGAGGACGTGGAAATTGATGGCCTGGTAGGCAAATATACTCTTACAGTTGACAGAACCAATCATTTCAAGCTTGTTAAGAAGGGTAACGTTATTGATTTTACTCCTTCTTTCACCACTGAAGTGAGCGGTCTCAAGGTCCGGTTCACAAATACTACCTTTGCAGATCCTGCTGATGCCGCCGGTGCTAAGTATCGCTGGTATTTCGGTGACGGTACTGAATCAAGCAAGGCTAATCCGGTGCATACCTACGCCGAGAGTGGTAAATACAAGGTAACCCTTAAGGTTAAGAAGAACGGCAAGAAACTTGGTGTCAAGAATAAAGTTCAAGTCAAGGAACCTTGCAAGCCAAATAATCCTGCTCTCTACTTTGCAGGAACAAGCACCAAGTGGGCGGCAAAGCCGTTTACCTTCAATACTGAAACATGTCTCTGGGAGATTAATGTCAAGTTTACCGGCAAATCTGATGAAGGCGGCAAGCAGCGCTTCAGAATCTATGATTCTGCTGATATGAACGGTACCGTCTGGGGCAAGGGTACAAAGAACACACTGTGCTCAAATCCTGATGTCTGCGGTGATATCTTCGTTTCTCAGGTTGGCAAGTACAGAGTTAAGATCAATGATTACAAGCTGAAGTACGCTCTGGATCCGCTTGATGACAGCAATCATGTTCCGGTAGCTTCATTTGATGCTGTCACTGACGGACTCACTGTTACATTTACAAGTACAGCCACTGATGCAGATGGTGATAAGCTTTCCTATATCTGGTCATTCGGTGACGGATCCAAGGGAAGCGGAGCCGTAGTAACTCACACCTATGATGCTGAAGGAAACTACAAAATCAAGCATGTTGTTAATGACGGCAAGGTAGATTCTGCCACAGCTGCTAAGGTTGTACCTGTAACGGATATTGAGATACCTAAGACTCATGACGCACTGTATTTTGCAGGAACTTCAAATTCATGGGTTCATGACGCCATGACATATAATCCTCGCACCGGAGACTGGTCCATCGATCTTGTTCTTTCCGGTCAGGGTGATACCAAAGGATCCCAGCGCTTCAAGGTTACCGAGCAGGACGGCTGGAGCGGAGCTGTCTGGGGCGATGCAGGCGGAAATGCACTATGCAGCAATGAGTTTAAATGCGGTGACGTTAAGGTTTCAGAGGTTGGCAATTATACGCTGTATGTCAAGGATGCGGATATGACCTGGTCTCTGATCGCCAGATAATAATTAACTCCAAGTTGTATATTGAACCCTGGTCTCTTCCAGGGTTTTTTTCGCTTATAAGGTTCATCAAATTTCAATTTTGTCCTTATCGTATTGTTTACAAATTTTGTAAATAGTCGGAAACCATTTCTGACCATTTACAACTTTTTGGTATACCACAACTTATATCGCAGTTTATCCAAGATGGTGTATAAAAAATTCATGAAGCAACCAATCATGTTTATGACGGAAAATCGGCCGATCTTTAAAATTGCATCAAGATTGAGTACTTAAAAAACTGGAATCATTTTTTGGGGACTCATTTTTTACTGAATATTTTCAGGTAGCTTCTTCTACACTTCCTTCAAAACCTGTGTTCTGATCTGTTTGTGACCTGCACATTTCCGGTATCTCTTCATCAGGTAGATTGAATGATAATGCTCCATCCAGAAAACATTCAGTATGTGATCGATTGGTTATAAGAGGAAGTTTCCAGGATCTGAGACCGCGATTATCCGTACCGTTGCTGAATGACAGGGCACCGCAGAACATTCTTCTGACATTCTGTACTGAATCCGTATCCCAGTTGCTGAGATCCTGATTGAATGCGAAAGCATTCTCAAACATAGAATTCATATACTTAACTGAAGACGTGTTCCAGTTTCCGACAGACTGCTTGAAAACTGGACAGTAAGCAAACATCATGCTCATATTGGCAACAGATGAGGTATCCCAGTTACCGACGGACTGATTAAAGGATTCCGCCTTATAGAACATTGCCTGCATATTTGTAACCTGGGAAGTGTTCCAGTTGCCTATTTGCTGGTTGAATTTTGTTGCTTTGTCGAACATAGAACTCATATCAGTAACTCGTGATGTGTTCCATTCGCCAATAGGCTGATTAAAATTCTCGGCTCCTTCGAACATAGAACTCATATCAGTAACCCGTGATGTGTTCCATTCGCCAATAGGCTGATTAAAATTTTCAGCACCGGAGAACATATAGCTCATATTAGTAACCCGGGAAGTGTTCCAGTTTCCGATTGGTTGATTGAATTGTGTTGCATAATAAAACAAGGGGTACATATTTGTAACATGAGAAGTATCCCAGTTGCCGACAGGCTGATTAAATGATTCTGCCTCACTGAACATAAAATTCATATCGGTAACATGTGATGTATTCCATCTGCCGACAGGCTGGTTGAAATTCCTGGCCTCATTGAACATTTTATTCATATCAGTTACATGGGAGGTATCCCAGTTTTCGATGTACTGATTAAAGTTCACTGCACCTCTGAACATTCCGTGCATATCAGTAACCCGGGACGTATCCCAGTTTTCGATGGGCTGATTAAAGTCCGTTGCATTTTTGAACATTCCATGCATATCAGTAACCTGAGACGTGTCCCATTTGCTGAGAGACTGATTAAAGTTCAATGCATCTCTGAACATTCCGTGCATATCTGTAACCTGTGAAGTGTCCCAGCTGCCTATGTACTGATTGAATTCCAGAGCACTGAAGAACATTTTTTTCATGCTGGTAACAGATGATGTAATCCAATCATCGACAGGCTGATTAAAACTCCAGGCATCGCTGAACATTTCGTTCATGTCTGTAACCTGTGAAGTATCCCAGTTTCCGACAGACTGATCAAAGTTCTTTGCTTCTCTGAACATTCCGTGCATATCTGTAACCTGAGAAGTGTCCCAGTTTCCAATATGCTGATCAAATTCTGCTGCATTTCTGAACATCCCGTGCATATCAGTAACATTGGATGTATTCCAGTTATCTAAAGACTGATTAAAGTGCTTTGCATCTCTGAACATCCCGTGCATATCAGTAACATTGGATGTATTCCAGTTATCTAAAGACTGATTAAAGTGCTTTGCATTTCTGAACATCCCGTGCATATCAGTAACATTAGATGTATTCCAGGTGTTTAAAGGCTGATTAAAATTCGCAGCATTCCTGAACATTCCGTGCATATCAGTAACACTGGAGGTGTTCCAACGGCCGACAGACTGGTTAAAGTTTGTCGCACCGCAAAACATGGAGTGCATATCTGTAACACTTGATGTATTCCAGGTGTCTAAGGGCTGGTTGAAGTTAGCAGCATCCATAAACATCTCGGACATACCTGTAACCCGAGAAGTGTCCCAGCTCCCTATAGGCTGATCGAACTGTGTTGCTTTTTTAAACATCGCGGTCATATCCGTAACACGTGATGTGTTCCAGCTGTCGACAGGCTGGTTAAAGTTCGATGCATAGCAAAACATCGCAGTCATATCCGAAACGTGGGAGGTGTCCCAGGTATTGACAGGCTGGTTGAATGAATCGGCAGAAACGAACATTTCGCCCATGTCAGTAACTTTGGAGGTGTTCCAGCTGCCAATCGGATGATTGAAGAATTCTGCAGAGAAAAACATACGGCTCATGTTTGTGACATTGGAAGTATCCCAGTTTTCAAGACCGGAAAAATCTTCACGTTCTGACGCCATAAATAAATCACTCATATCGGTGATGAGGGAAGTGTCTATCTGTCCAAGAGATATATTCAGATCTTCAACCAGCTTTTTGAGTTCTGCTTTATCAGCAGGTCTGTATAAAAAATTCATGAAGCATACTCCTGTCTGTGAATGGTTTATCAGCTGAAATTTTCATTCTGAAAGTGACATTCAAATCAAAGTAGAAGACTATGTCTTAAGACAAATTTCGACTGATCATTTCGATTTAATTTCTTCAACACCTGTTTCAGAAAATCATGTCTGGTTTGAGTTATCCTGATCTGCCTATTTCTGGTATTTCTGTTTATTGAAGCTTGAATGAGATTGTGCCTTCAGGAAATTGTTCTGTCAAATCCTTCGATGAATCTGACTGCTGCTTTTGGAAGATGCGGCACTGAGAACGCGGTTTCCATACTGTTGCTGAATGACATGGTTCTGCAGAATATTCTCCTGATTTCTGTTCTGAGTCCGTATTCCTGGAACTGATTTCCTGATTGAAAGCAAAAGCATCCTCTTATATTGAGATCATAATATTGGCTGAGAAGTATTCCTGTTTCCGACAGACTGATTAATGCAAACAGTCTGAAAAGGGAGCCAGCTCCAAAAAAACATCCCGCTCTTATCAGTAACACAAGAAGCATTCAGCTGCCTACAGGCTGGTTATATTTATGAGCAGGGATCTGAATCTATCTGCAGGACCTGTTTTTTTCCAAAATCAACATGAACTGAAAGGAACTCCTCCTTTGCAAATGAAAAAATAGCCATGCTTCCGGAGAGCTGGTGAATTTTCGAAATGTCTGACTGTCCAATGCCCGGTTCCGTTAAAAAATCACTGTTATTTTCTTTTTCTTCTCCGGTTTTGAAAACTGAAAATGAAATAACGTCGGGAGAATTGAGCCGCGAGAGCTGAGTGCCGGTTTTGGTTTTGTGCATTTACTTTGTCAGACTCGGAATATTTTGGTAAAAAAATTTTTTTTTCAGGAGAAATGAACTATGAAAATCTTTTCATGCTGCATCAGTCATGGAGTATCTGTACCCGGGATCTATCTGACAGCTGTGCAGAAGATTGGAGAAAACGCCCACGGGGATCGAAATATTACCTTCAGGGAATGTTGCAGCACCTGCGCGAAGACGTGCGGATATTATATTAACAGTATTTCCCGAGGGTTAAATCAGGAGAATTTACATGATCAGGAATGTTAGGACCATGCAGGTGCTGGAAAAGCTGCTGGAAAGCTGCAGGGAGTACTACAGCTATGAAACTCCGGAACAGTCAGATCAGGCTGCTGCAGTTCCCGGAACATGCAGCAGATCCGGCTCCGTCCCCGCGAGTTCGGATAAATCGCACAGAACAGGAGATCGGGATGATTCTCGTTCGAAATTATCGTTTTCTGATTTTTTCTCAGGAAGTTCCGGTGATTGTGTAAAGAAGGGAAGTCATGAGCACGACTCCTTCAATGTTCTTTCTCTCGGAGGAGCTCTGAGACTCAGACGCATGTGGGATTTTGATTTGTCAGCTGCTCAGACGCAGTTTCAGTTTCAGTGCTGGAGACTTTTTCTGACATGGATCTGGGAGGGCAGCGTGAAGGCGGTTTCTGATTTCAGAGAGTCCTATCTGCTGATGCTGTTTGAGAATGTCAGAAAAAATACCGGGGCGAATGCCGATACAAGAGAATTTATCAGCACTCTGGCCGGGAGACTGTCCCGTCTTCCGTTATCCGGTTTCAGAATTGTTATCGACAGCGCTGCCTGCAGTATAGCGAAGCAGAGTCACGAGTTCCGGCATGAGATGCTTTCAGATGCTGAATACAGGGACAGTTGCAGATTTATGCAGATTATCTATCTGGCTGTTCTTTCTTCCGGCGACAGACTTCCGCTGCTGTTCGGCATGAGTGACAGTGAATACAGATTTCTGAAAAAACTTGATCCGGATATGCTGGTATATCTAATACAAAGAGACTGCATTCATCTTGTTCAGGTTATGACATGGGAGTGCTTCAGTGACTATCTGGAAATTGCGGAGTTCCAGGAAAATTTTCCGGATGATGATCCTGAATTGAAGAGCCGGGGAATACAGCATATCCGTACCAGAGCCATGCTTCTTGCCTCTGAAATTCTCGGTTCCATGACAGAAAGTTTATCCGCCGGCAATGTGCCAGAACAGTCACCTGCCTTTGATGATCTGAAGGAATACAGACTTCAGGATCTTCTGTGCGGAGAACTTGTAGATCTCAACTTTGATACAGGATATATCTGCGACATTCTCCGGGTGACAAACAAGATAGTTATTCGCCGCAGAAATCTCTCCAACGGAGAAATCGGGGTGGCAAGAAGAGATCAGTGGAAATCCATGAAGGAGGCGGAGCCGGTCAGCAAAACCGAGGAAATGTGTCACAGGACTCTTCTGCTTAACAGCATGCTTGCAGTGGAAAGTGTTTTCTCCACATGGAAGGAAAGCAGATTTCTTCATCTGAGAAAGGTGGTGGCCTCTGTGGAACTGTATCTTATGATCCTCCGCGGCTCATGCAGACTGCTTGCTCCGCCGGAATTCAGGGATCTTACGCTTTTCATCAGAAAATTGAGTACCATGAGCGCCATGGATTTTGTCAGCTCCCGGGACTGCCGTCTTAAAGACTTATACCATCAGTACGGGAAATATGATTTCGTATACCCGTTTGCCTTTCGCAGCGACACGTTTTCCTGCTGCTTCTGCAGAAAACTGTGCCGGACTCCCGCCAGGGTTACAGTTTTGCTGGTTCCTGCCAATTCTCAGGTTTCCCGTTCGAAGAAGTCAGCTTCTGATGAAGTCGAAAGGCAGGGGGAGGACACTGTTGAAAACAGCTGCCCGAACAGTTCCCCGTGCAGCTCTGCCGATGTTTCTCCGAAAGGGAGGATCCCGGAAATGAATTCTGATATTCCGGATAAAACCGAACCGAGGAAGATGAAAAGGAAAAGAGTCGGGATCAGATTCGGCAGGGCGGACTCTCCGGATTATGAAGGCTGGGGCTGACAAATCCGGCCGGAAGCGGGACAAGTCCGTCAGCAGTTAGGACTGGGGATGTTTCAGATATTCGTCTCATCTCTGCAGATATATCCCAGTTCTGACTTTCTGCTTACATCAGGTATACGGACTTTCCGTGCCGGCCGGAAAACCTTCTGATCTCCCGCATTTATCAGGCAATGCAGCATCCTGGAACAGACGGGTGCATCTGCTGTTTTAACAGTGAACCGTCCGGTCTGAAACTTACCGGTTAATTTGTTCACATGCAGTCTGACTGCCGTTTTTGCTGCTTATGAAAATTTTGAGCCGTCTGTATTTTCTTCCTGCAAGCAGCCTGCTCAGTTTTTCCGGGGAGAGTTTTTCGGGGTGAACTTATTTTGGAGGAGAAACTGTCCGGATCTGCAGATCTTCAGTTTTCAGTTCGGATTTTAACACCGGCAGGATTTTTTTTCAGATCTGTTCCTGTACGAACCGGCAGCTCCTGCGCCGGTCTGCAGGCAGATATGTTCATGACATTAGTGTCTGGGATCATAGCATCCTGTTTGAATAGTCACGATGAAGAGGTGAAAGGCTGATAAAGTGATCCTTCGCAGTTTTTTTAACAAAGTTCGTACTTTTGTTTCCAGCTCCTCCGCAGGCAGTGCTGCAGGAGTTCATGGAGGCGAAAACAGTTCTGACGGATGCACGGCGTCCTGTCATGGAGCGGCTTTTTCCTACTCCCCATCAGGAGACTGCGATTTTCTTTTTATACCTCCGTCCGAGATCGTTCGCGGATCATCGGACATGATCTCGGAACTGGCGGATGCCATCGGACTTACTCCTGCTCAGTCCTCTGAATATCTCGAACCTCTTGTTCTTTCCTACGCCTCCTATGTTCATCTTCTTCCCGCATCTGAGAGAAATCATCACCGCACCCCGGGCGGACTTTTCCGCCACGGACTTGAAACCTCGCTGCTTTCCGTGCAGATGAGCAGGGGCCTGGTGCTTGATTATTCCGGATCGGTGAAGCAGAAGAGGGAGATGGAAATAAGATGGCGTGCCGGCTACGGGGTGGCAGGTCTCATTCATGATATAGGCAAGCCGGTATCGGATATTTTTGTCAGAAACGCGGACGGATCTGCAACCTGGAATCCCTTCCTGGAGCCGCTGTATGAGTGGGGAAAGACGACTGACGGAGACCGGTATTATCTGGACTGGCAGACAGGCAGATTCCGGCGGCACGAGCATCTTAATCTTATGGTGCTGGATCTGGTGCTTACGCGAAAAATCAGAGGGTTTCTGGCACCGGATTTCAGCCGGGAAATTCTCTGCTCTCTGTACAACATGGTGACCGGAAATTATTTTGCGTCCTCTCTGTCCCGCATAGTCACGCTGGCTGATCAGGAATCGGCAAAGCGGGATCTTATGAGTGCCAGACTTGATGCCTCGGATCTGTCTACCTGCATTCCGGCAGAGCGCTATATCCTTGAGGCCATAATCAGACTGATGGATACCGGAGTCTGGACAGTAAACCAGCCCGGGGCAAGAGTCTGGGTTCTGGATTCAGGCACCTATGTAAACTGGAGATGTGCAGGCAACATAAAGGAAATTCTGGATCAGGCTCAAATCCCCGCCATACCACATAATCCGGACGAACTTGCGCTGATCCTGCTGGAAAGAGGCTATGCCGAATACTGCATCAGTGAAAGGGAGGACGGTGAGCCGGTTCAGCTGAAATTCTTCCGGATCATGCCGGATATACCCGGTACTGTTGAAATGGAGGCTCTCAGACTGACCGAGGGAGCCTTCATTTTTCCAAGAGTAATGCCTCCTGCCATCCGAGATCTTCTGAACACCGGAAAAAACGGATCCGAAGCTGCAGGTGAAGGTGCTGAAGCTTCAGATGAAGGAAAGCGCACTGAGGCTGCATCGGGAGGAACCGGCGATGTGATAATCATTCATCCTGAAGAAAATAAAACTTCGGAAGAGACTGCTCCTGTACGGAAATTCAGGATCGTTCATGGCAATTCAGGCGAAAGTCCTGAAACAGATGATCCCGGATTTTCGCCATGTGGCGGATCGGAAACGGAATCTGATAATCGTGAGGCAGACTTTGATGCCTGTGCAGATCATGGTGCTGACAGAGTCCCCTTTGCCGGAAAGGAAAAATCTTCTACATCCTGGGAAAACTGCAGGGAGGCAGCTGACGGCGGAACTGCAGAAATTTTTGTTTCAGAAAAGAAAAAATCTGAAGATCCCGCAGGTGACAGAACAGGAAAGATTTCTGCTGCCTGCTGTTTTGGATCCCCCTGTTCAGAATCTGATGTCGCGAAGATTTCTGAAGTTCAGACTGAGCGGACTCTCAAATCCCTGCAGCCAGATCCGGATGCATGTGAAAATTTCAGAACTGATGCAGAGGAAAAATCTTCCTGTGTAACTGTTTCCGTTCAGGATTTTGCCCCCGGTGAATGCTTTGGGAAACCTGCTGACAGTACGCAGACTGCAGGCAGTTTCGGCGGGGGAGGAGCAGGCGGAAATAATTTTGTATCTTCCGGTAAAAAGTCAGGTTCCGGCGCTTCGGTAAAAAAAGTATGTGCTAAAAATGCTGAAGAACAAAAGACCGGTGATTTAAAGAAAAGGCCGGTACGGAAAAAGGAGACCGAAAAGCCTGGGTGTGCGGCTACCGGCGGCAGTAAGGCACAGGAATCGGCATCGGTTTCAGTCCAAGGTGCAGGAATCATTGATGAAGAGCGTCCGCATATGCAGGACGACGTCGGTAATGCGGAACCGCAGAAGAAAAATGTCAGCAGCAAGGATGTGGAGGATCCCGGGAGCCGGCGGCCGGAGGGAGACTCTCCGGAACATAATAATATAGCCGCGCGTGAAAACTCCTGTGATTTCAAAGCGGAAGGGCAAACATCAGATTCTGCTTCTGATGTACCTGACATATCGGTATGCATCATCAGTTCTGATGGCTCTGTTCCAGACGGAGGAAGTCCGACAGCTGAATGTGAAATAAGCTCTGACGCCGGAGAAACGGAGAAACTGCAGAAAGAAACAGGAAGGCTGAAGCAGAAGCAAAATCAGAATCAGACTTCCGCCGCCCGACTGTCATCCCGATTTGTTTCTTCGGAAAATTCCGGAGATGGTACAAAAGGCGGATCTGATGATTTTCTGAAGAGCCGAGATCACCGAGCCTGTGGCACCGGGAATGGAGAACCAGAACGGAACTCTGAAGTTTCCGAACTGAGCCGCGGTCAGATGAATGAAACTGCTGATTGTAAAACAGGCATAGATTTGAAGAGAGAAATTCAGACAGCGGATGAAAATGTTCATCAGAATCAGTATCAGAATAAACTTCATTCCGGTGAAAAATTATCTGATGAAATCACTGTTTCCGGACAGACTGTGAGCAGTTCAGTCCGCGGGAAAAATTTAACTGAGAGCCGAAAGGCGGAAGAAAAGTCAGAGAATTCGGACACGCGTAGTTCAGAGCAGTTTACAGATTCATCGACCGGTCCGGACGGAGACGGGAAATTACGGGAGCCGGCGGAAGAAAAAAAATTTTCCGCCAGTCCACGGATCGTGCAGCCGGAAATTTCCGGAGTGAAAATGCCCGCTGCTACCGGTCCCGGATCTGACTTTCTATTTGAACAGGCATGTCTTCTGGATCAGGGAAGAAAAATACCGGGATTCGCCACGAATACCCGCAGGATCATTATTATCGGAGGTCTTCTTTTCCGGGAGAATGCAGAACTGTACGCGCATTTCATATCTGAAAGAATTTCCGAGCAGAGACAGGGGGAACTGCTGAAGCTGAATCTCAGATGGTCAAGGTATATCGAAGCTGTTATGAAACGGGCAGGAATCGATCCGGTGAGACTGCCGTTTAATATTATGTCATCACTGAAAATTTCCTCATCTCTGAGTTTTTTGTCTCCTGACTCCTGTCAGCGCGGATTTGCCCCGGCCGGCATGAATGCATCCTCCGGTGCGGCAGGAAGATCTGCTCCGCTGAATGCCGGAACCGTTTTTGGATCTGCCGCTGCATCCGGCATCTGTTCCGGCTCCGTTTCATCCGGCAAAGGAGCATATGCTCGCGGCAGATCTGAAGAAACTTTCGCTGACGGATCTGGCGAAGCGCCTGGAAATTCTGATGCCGGACAAAACTTTTCTCCTGCAGTTCTGGATCAGGTAAATGCCGTTGCCGGATCTGCCGCGGACAGAGGTTCTGTTCCGGCCGACGAATATCTGGATAAGATCCTGAAAAAATATTCCGGGCTGATTTCCACATCTGCTTCAGCAGTCGGAGAAAAAACGGTTTCTGCTGTGACAGGAAAATATACCGGCTTCCTTCCGGCTCCGGCAAGAAATCGATCTGCCGAGGAGGAGGAATATCTGCAGAGCATGGATGAACTGAACAGTTCAGGTTCGGCAGTTTCTTCCGACTCCGCTGCTGATTCTGACGAGGTTTCCCTGTCTTCAGAAGGAGCGCTGCCGGATGAGGAAACTGCTGTGGGACCGGCCGGAACCGAGGGAAGGGCGAAAGGTTCTGAAGATGCACAGGAGGCCGGATCTGAAAACAGTAAGAAATCATCGGGATCCAAGCGTAAAACTTCATCTGCAGGAAAGAATACGGGAACGAAAAGTTCATCCAGTCGCTATTCTGCAAAAAAGAAGGCACAGGCGGAGGAACTGGCAAGGATTAATCTCTGTCTCGAAGATCTGGCCATGAAACTCCGCAGCGGATTTTTTAAGAACGCTTCTGTTACGGCAAGGGGAGTGGAGACGGATCTTCAGTCATTTTTTATGTTTGTGGATGAATACTGGAAGGATCTGGAGCATTTCACCGTTCTGAGTCATCTCGGCATGAAGACCGTCCCGGCAGGTCCGATGTTTTCCTATCGTCTTGGAAACGTGATCCTGAAATCCGGGTACGGTGAATACTGAATTCCGGGGACTGCTGTCTTCTGACTCTGAACGGGCAGTGGTGAATATTTTCCGTAATTTTGCAGTCAGCACGGCTGCTTTAGATTCTGCGGCACGGACATAAAAGTTCAGTTCATGCCATGACGCGAAGCACTGAAACTTCACGGCCGGAAATGAAATTTGTACGGGTCGCAGATATCCGGGTTCTGCCGTGTATTGCCGTTCTGTCGGGCATCATGGCGGGCGGTTTGTATTTTGGTTTTCCGTATCTGTAACTGGCAATGTTTCCGGCAGGCTTGTATGAAATTTAAAAAGGATCCTCTGACTGAGTATACATATCTCTTCCGCCCAAACTACGAACTTCTCAACACTGCGGTGTGGTGGTTCGGAGGAATGGCTGCCGTTTTTCTGATTTACGGTTTCTGGTGCCGGCTTGCTGTTCTGCTTTTCTGCGGTCTGATGGGACTTGAGACATTTTCGGCAGGACTGGATCTGAGGAACAGACACCGTCTCCTCAGGGGGAGAGAACTGGAGTTCTGCTCTCTTGAAGATCTTTGTGTTCATACTGACGGACATGAGGATGAGATGTGGATTGGCCGAGGGTTCGAGTGGGAGACAAGCCACGCCCAGCTGGCGGTTCAGATCAGCACCATGGATGAAACTCTGGTGAACGGCGGAGGACTTATTTCCCGGTTTGTTAATCGTTTTGGATCCGATGGCTGTGACGGCTCCTTCATGGGCAGCAGGTGGATCCACGGTCTCGGCACACGGGAGGAGGATCTTTATCAGCACCTCAGGCATATTGAGGGACATACTCTGATAGTTGGAACCACCGGTGCGGGAAAGACCCGTATGTTTGATCTTCTGATTTCCCAGGCTGTCATGAGAGGCGAGGCGGTGATTATCATTGATCCGAAGGGTGACAGGGAAATGGCTGCAAACGCCAGGAGAGCATGCAGGGCCGGCGGACATGAGGAGCGCTTTATCATGTTCAATCCCGCCTTTGCTGAGGAGTCCGTAAGGCTTAATCCTCTGGCCAATTTTTCAAGACCGACTGAAATAGCCTCCCGCATAGCGGCTCTTATGACGGACAACGGGGGCTCCAGCGCCACCTTCAAGGCTTTTTCCTGGCAGGCCGTGAACAACATTGTGCAGGGTGAGGTGATATGCGGCAGAAAGCCTACTCTTATGGACATCAACCACTATCTTGCAGGCGGGTGTGCCGGTCTGGTGGTGGAGGCGGTCAGAGAATACGCAAAGAGAACAGATCCGGATTTTGAAGGCAGCTTTGCGCCATGGGAAAAGAGAATGACGGGAGCTTCCGTGGAAAAACAGGCATCAATAATGAAGGATTTTTATCGCAGACATATTGCCGAAATTGCTCCAAGTCCCGATCTTGAAGGACTGCTTTCCATGTTTGAGCATGATGCTGCCCACTTCTCCAAAATGGTTTCCGGACTTCTCCCGATGATGAGCATGCTGACATCCGGCTCTCTTGGCAGTCTTCTAAGTCCGAACTACAGAGATCTGTCAGATGAAAGAAGACTGTATGACACCAGACAGATTATCAACGGATGCAAGGTCGCCTATATAGGTCTTGATTCTCTTACAGATTCCATGGTGGGTTCTGCCATAGGCTCCCTGATCCTTTCCGATTTAACCTCTGTTGCCGGCGACAGATACAATTACGGCACTGACAACAGACCGGTGAATATTTTTGTGGATGAGGCGGCGGAAACAATCAACGAGCCTATGATTGCCATGCTGAACAAGGGCAGAGGAGCAAGATTCCGGCTGTTTGTAGCAACTCAGACATTTGCCGATTTTGCCGCCAGACTCGGATCCAGGGATAAGGCAACCCAGGTTCTCGGCAATATCAACAATATTTTTTCTCTCAGAGTGACAGATCTGGAAACCCAGGAATACATTACAGGAAAAATGCCGTCTGTAAGGGTGAAAAGTCTGACCCAGAGTGCATCAATCAGTGCTGGAAGCACAGAGCCTCTTATTCACAGCTCTTCAAGCGGTGAAACTCTGACATCGGAGGAGGTTCCGCTGTTTCCTTCTCATCTTCTGGGCAAGCTTCCGAATCTGGAATACATTGCAAACCTCTCCGGCGGAAAAATTCTGAAGGGGAGGATCCCGATTCTGACGGAGGGGAAAAACTGAGGCATTTCTGAATCAGGAAAAAGATTCCGGTGATCAGGCGGACCGGTTTCTGGGGAGAGTAAAACCGGCGGACTCTGTTTCTGCTGGGATCAGGAACGGAGAATAATGATCCTGGCAGATGAAAAATACAGGGATCGAGCTTACTGCCGAGTGTAAAACCGAATAACACCTCTTATGCGGAGAGCAAAAAAAATGAAGTGTGCCTGGCAGAATGATCCGGGGAAGTACTGTTCACATCGAAAAAAAAGGTTTCCTGGCAATACGTCCTGCCGGTTTCTGATTCCGGGATATCAGGTTTTCAATTGTGATTTGGAATTCGAGTTTATAAGAGCAGGGAAAAGACCGGCGACCTCTGAATGATATTTTTGAATGTAGTTTTGTTCCGGGTGCCAGGATTGATTTTTGCCGGTTTGCCGGCGGGAGCTGTTTTATGAAATATCTGATTATCGCTCTGCTGATAATAGTCGGTGCTGAAATTCTGGTTATGGCAGTATTTTATCCTGAGGAGAATCTCAGAAAAATGTTTGCGGCGGAGCAGAATTCTCTAAGCAGAGAGCTAAACGCTGAAGATCAGATATTTGTTGCAGGGTTTGCCCGTACGGCGGAGGATTCAGTTCTGCATCAGTCAGGTCTTGCAGGAGGCATCAGAGCCATATTTCTGCCCAGTGACGATCAGAAGAAAAAATCCGGAAATCTGTCTGAAATGGGGCAGGGAATGTTTGAGAAGATTTCAAAGAGGTTTTCCCTGATGAGTGAACTGTTTTACGAGTATATGCTGAGGATTGGGACTGTTCTGGTCTGCTTCAGGTTCTGCATTGCGGTTTTCGTTATTTCTCTGATTTCAGGGATCCTGAAAAGGAAGATAAGACAGAATACATTTGCCGGAACATCATCAGTCAGGCAGACAATAGCGGTTCGCGGTCTGTTTGCCGTATGCTACATTTCTCTTCTGGCAGATCTGTCACCGCTTGTCTTCGGGATCACGTCTCTTACCGTGCAGTGCCTGTCGGCAGGATTTTTTCTGTGCATGACTGTGACAAATATGCAGAAGAGGATCTGATAATGGTACCTTGTGAAACCGCATAATCGTGAGAAGCCGTCAAAACACTCCTTCCTGAAAACCTGATTTTTAGTCAACTACCCATCACCTAAAGGAAATGGGCTTGTAACTGCCCAGCCGTCGTAACGGATGTTACTCCTCCGGCCTTTAACCCCGATAGGTATTACTACCTAAAGTGGCGTTACATCATAGGGTGGCT
>JAEEGG010004766.1_pt1 | contig 32707 bp, 29 predicted proteins | sample 9134161 | NCBI WGS metagenome assembly JAEEGG01 (sample SAMN16246543, study PRJNA631951) | gut metagenome | biome: gut microbiome; feature: rumen; material: CR-attached | host: Bos | place: Iran: Karaj | collected 2018-10 | reverse complement strand
ATAGTGCTCATAACCAATAATGACGAGCAATTTATCAAAGGCCAATCCTACCAATTAGCTTTATGCCCCTATTTCAAAAGAGACCAGGGCATTCGCATTGTTAATGATCAAGAGATAGAAGTAATTCACGGCCCCCAAACTCTTTTTGATTTGGTCTATAAAAAATGGCTGGTCTGCAAGTTGAAGTACGGAGTAAATTATTTTTTCATGATTAAAAATTAATCATCTCCACAACTTCCCTTATACATTATCATCCTGTTGCCCCCCCCCATCCCCGCATCATCGCATAACCGCATCCTCCATAATTCCATAACTCAAAAAAATCGTATCTTTGCCCCGTTAAACCATCCCACCACCACCATGCCCCAAACCCTTTCCTCACATCCTCGCATCCTCACACACGCCCGCGGCGCGTCCCCGCCATTCCGGCTTTGCCGGAACCTCCGCCCTCTCCATCTGGCTCTCCGTGGACCCACTAGCAGGAAGAGATTTTGGGAGATACATGCAGATAATTTTACGGAAAAATGGGCGAGGTAACGGAAAATATTCATACTTTTGCGCTTCCAAACGAATCGCAACCCTACACCTTCAAAATGAAATATCGTTACGACAGCTGGAAAATTTGCGCAAGCCGAATGAAGAGAAAACTTGTTTTCTGTTCTGAGGCGCAGCCAAATTTGCGCGTAGCGAACCGTGTGCAGAGCATCACCTACCCCGACGGCGAGGTGGTGAGCTACAAGTACGACCGTGGCGGCATGCTGCTCCGCATGGATGGGCGGAAAGGCACGCAGACTTTCAAATACATTGACAGGATTTGCTACAACCGTTACGGGCTGAAGGACGCGCAGTGGTACGGCAACGGTACTGAAGTGAAGTACAGCTACGACACACTGCTGCGTCTCTCGCTGTTAGAGAGCCGCGGCGCGCTGGGGGTGATGCAACACGTGACGTACGACTACGACAAGGCGGGCAACATCACAGGCATACAGAACTCCGCCCCCATCTCCCCCAACGGTCTGGGCGGCACCTACGCCATGACCTACGCCTACGACAGTCTGTACCGCCTGCAGGGCAGCACTGGCGGACTGAACGGCATGAAGAATTACAGCTACTGGCTCGACATGGCCTACGACGCCAACGGGCGCATCCTCCGCAAAAGCCAGCTGACGCGCACGTTTACCAGCACCTCGTCTGACACGCTGATGAACTACGCCCACCTGTACAACTATGGCACGGCACCCGTGAACAACCGTGTGCAGAGCGTGGCTGACACCGTGGGAGCCGGTCCCGCACAGACATTCACCTGGGACGCCAACGGCAACATGCTCTCGCACGCCTCAAGCATAGGGGTAAGGACCCACTGCTGGGACGAGCTGAACCGCTTGCAGGGCAGCGCCGACAAGAAACACAACGCCTGCTACCTGTATGATGCCGGCGGCGACCGGTTCTACAAGTTCTCGGGGACGCCGGATATCATGTATGTGAACGGCCAGTGGCACACCTACCTCACCTTCTCCGACCCCACACTGTACGCCTCGCCCTACCTGGTGGCCACTAACAAGGGCTACACCAAGCACTACTATGCCGAGAGCGAGCGCGTCGCCAGCAAGATAGGCGGCGGCGGCCTGCAGAACCTGCACGCCGTTTGTGATGAGCTCTACACCGACAACACCAGCGCTGGCTCAGCACATGTACTCCCCCGTCCGTATGCCGAGCTCCCTGCATTGGACTTCGAGGCCAAGCGCGACTCCAGCAAGATGCATCTGAAGCGCCTCGCCGGTTGTATCGAGGGTGAGATAGGCGAGATAAGGGAGAACGTCCTGTTGGTGTTGGACAATTATGCTGGCCCTCAAACCGCCCCTCTTCCCGAGAGCGACTGTTACTGGTACCATCCCGACCATTTGGGCAGCACTTCGTGGGTGAGCGACAAGGCGGGCAAGGGCATCCAGCACCTGTACTACCTGCCGTGGGGCGAGGAACTTGCCAACCAGCGCAGCACCAACTATGAAGCCCGTTACACCTTCTCCGGCAAGGAGCGCGATATGGAGACCGGCTACGGCTACTTCGGCGCAAGATATTACAACTCGGATTTGAGCATCTGGCTATCGGTGGATCCGCTGGCCGACAAGTACCCCGGACTGTCTCCGTACACCTATTGCGCGAACAATCCGGTGAAGTTGGTGGACCCGGACGGGAGGGATATTTGGGAGTTTGATGACAGTGGTAATTTAACAAAGGTGGGAGAATCCGACTTTGATGAATTTCACAAAGTTGATTATTATGGGAATAGAACAGGAGAAAGTTTACTTTTTGACAGGAAAGTCGTCCTTGACGATTTTTGTATTGACGGTAAACATAGCAGTTCATACTACATTGAGGTAGAGAACGCGGATGATGCATTTAAAATATTTTCCTATATGGCAGAATGTGCGTTGAATAGGGGCGGGGAATTTGCTTTCGCAGTAACTGAAGATAACAGGGGAATAGTAGGTGGCGATTTGGGGGCTATTATTGGGCAAAGTTATGCCATGGGAAATTTATTAACACACAATAAGAGAGGGTATGTTTTTACAGAAGCATGGCACAACCATTACGACAATGGATGTCCAAGTCAATATGAGCCCGGACTAGATGACATTAACCTTGCCTCTAAATATCCAGGCATATCATTCTATATTCTAACTCAACGTGGCTCCATATTTTATGATGGAAATACTCCACCCGCAAAGCTTTGTCCAGAAGAACGTAGAAATCTACTTGACCTTGACGGCTTTGAAATCACAGCACCTGATCCCAGAAAGCACTAAACATGGAAACAAAGAGAAGCATTTTTTTTATTGTATTTGTAATCATGTTTGGGAAAATTTCCGCCCAAAATGATTCGTGTTATGTCCTTCCCGAAATGGTAAATACCCATCCGGCTTTCACAGCATTATTGGATTCTGTCGTGGGATGGACAAATTGCCTCCCCTCATACGAACCACGATTATATGACATTTATATAAAAGATTCTGTGGATGCAACTGGACAAAAGGCTATCCTCCTGTTTATATACAGATCATCGAGCATCAATAGCCAATGGGATGAGGGGTGTGCGTGGACCCAACATAACAACGCATGGTTTTTATGGAAACAGTGCACCCATATTCCGGGATTGAATCTTGCAGAATGTATAGGTACAAAAGAAATCATCCTCGGAGATATGGAGGTGATAAGGGATTATCTGCCTCTTGTGGAATGTGCATTTTGGAAAGGAGAATTTTGGGTCTTGAATGTTTGCGGATGGGGGCCGTGCAAGCCCAAGGAGATGTCATTCCCCATACGCATTACCCCATGATAACCAATAAATATGAAAGTAAAACTCTTCACTTTATCTTTTTTAATGTTTTTCATTCTGCCCGTGGGGATGAATGGTCAAGAACTATGTGACGATTGTGCATTACGGATAGTTGAGGATTCCCAACACAACAACTGCTGTAACGAGTGTCTTGTAAATTATTATACCGCCCGATTGAAACAAGATATTACGCATGGCAATCTTTTGGCAGATGATGTGTACACCAAAACAGAAGTGACACAAATGCCCAAAATCTCTGATAGCATATCGAGCAATTTCACAGTGAGTAATGTCAGAAGAACCGTCGGATATTACTTGGATGATAATAATGTCTTACATCGTGGCGATTTCTTTTTAGTTTCATTAGAACAAGAAGAGAATGCTCTCCCCAAGCTGTCATCTATAGTGCTCATAACCAATAATGACGAGCAATTTATCAAAGGCCAATCCTACCAATTAGCTTTATGCCCCTATTTCAAAAGAGACCAGGGCATTCGCATTGTTAATGATCAAGAGATAGAAGTAATTCGCGGCCCCAAAACTCTTTTTGATTTGGTCTATAAAAAATGGCTGATCTGCAAGTTAGAATATGGAATTAATTATTTTTTCTTGCAATAACTGCGAGTAATTTAAAAGCATACCGTTGGCGAGAAAAAAGAGTAAAACTGAAGTGTCCTGAAATACTATTGTAGCGATAACGATGAAAAATTTTATTTGCACAATAACAATTTGGTTGATATTTCTTCCGCTTATGCATTCACAATCCAATCCCATGCAGGGCGACACCATTCAGTGTCTGTGCCATGTGGATAGAATAAGGATGTTTAAAACCCACGTGGTAATGGATGTTCATAATGAGAAAAACGAGATATATTCCATCTTCAGTGTGAAGAATGGGCGTAATGACCACTCAAAAAATAGAGTGAGAATTAAAGCTCATAAGGAATACCTATTGACATTCGTATTATACAGCAAGGTGAGTTACATTGGAGATCCCCGTAAAATGATAGTACAAATCGGAGATGATCGTTTTATTTATAAGGAGGACTTTAGAAGCGGGGAACTCGGGATAGCCATTGACCTTGATGGGAAGTATTATTTATTTAATGGACAAGTTTACGAAAAATTAAAATATTAATAGCCACCTCCGTATATGATTTACTATATCTAAATTCGCATGAAAACATCTTATATTTTACTTTTAGTAATCACCCTGATGAGCATCCTATTCTGTTCATGTGAAATCACTGAACCTCTTTATAGTCCCCCATTCGTAGTTACAGAAACAACACTAACTCAAATTGGTAATGATTCTACCATGCGGTGTCCAATAATAGAATTGAACGACACATCACTTTACCCTGCAATGGATGATATCATTGCCCATAATAGAAATCTCAAGCACTCCTTAAAAGGAGAAAAAACATGGTTTCAGATCTCTTTCGACAAGACTAAAGACACATTAATAATTAATTTGTCAGCCAATCAATATTTCCTATATAGCGATTTCAACGAGAGACACACTTTGGGCATTTTGTATTATAAAGATGAATTGTTTGCAGTGAATAACTCCTCCGAACTGCCCGAACAATTCTTAACCCTAACCAACGATACGATTACAATTAACAAGCTCTATCAAGGGGCAACTGTGTATTACTACGAAAAAGGGGAAAATAATTGGCCTGAATATGCATTGGTAAAATACAAATACATCCATCTTCAATTAGAGAAAATATATGCCATAATAAATGATGAAATTATCACCTGCAAATAATAACTGAAAACTCCATAATACCACAACAACAGCCGAAAAAGCACACCTGTCAGGCAAATTTGTGCATTAAACCAACCTAACCAATCCACCACCCCATGCCCCACACCACATCCCCGCATCCCCGTACAACCACTTCCCCGCCCATTGTACATTGTTCATTGTCAATTGTACATTCTCCCGCGGCGCGGCACTGCCATTCCGGCTTTGCCGGAACCTCCACCCTCTCCATCTGGCTCTCGGTGGATCCGATGGCGGACAAGTACCCGAGCACGTCTCCGTACACGTATTGTGGAAACAATCCAGTAAGGTTGGTGGATGAGGATGGGAGGAAGGTATCAGACCACATTGACAAGCATGGTAATATCATTGCCCATTATGAGGATGGGGACAATAGTGTGTATTTGCATAAAGATGGAGTTACAAAATCTGATATTGATGCACAGAGATCATCACAAAATAATATGGGAGGATATGGAACTAAAATTGGCGAATTGGGCGGCAAAATCAATGTTTCGGAGGTGATGAAAAACAAATTAGAGCAAACAAAAGAATTAGAATAAAAAAAGGCAGACTGTACGTCTGCCAGATGTGGTGGGAACAACAAGATTCGAACTTGTGACCCCCTGCTTGTAAGGCAGGTGCTCTGAACCAGCTGAGCTATGCTCCCATCTCAACAAATGAGGCTGCAAAAATACAACTTTTTTCTTTACCTACAACCTTTTGCAGATAAAAATCATTCGTTAATACATCTTATTAATTATCAATTATTTATAAGACTATTTCGGCAAAAGTTTGACGAATGGAATCATCATTTCCTCCAAAGAGATGCCGCCATGTTGGAAGGTATCCTTATAATAATTGACATAATAGGAGTAGTTGTTGGGGTACGCCAAGAACGAATTGCCCGTGGCAAACACGAACGAGGAGGTGAGATTTTCTTTCGGCAGGAAAATCTTCTCCGGCGACTTCACCTCAAAGATTTCTTTCGAACTACAGTCGAGGTTGCGACCCACCTTGTAGCGGAGGTTGCTGTTGGTGTTGCGGTCGCCCACAATCTTCACCGGCCGCTCAATCTTGATGGTGCCGTGGTCGGTGGTAATGTAGATGGGAACTTTCTTCTCCGACAAGAATTTCACCATTTCCAGCATCACGGAGTTGGCGAACCAAGTGGCCGTGACATGGCGGTACGATTTCTCGTCGTTGGCCAGCTCGCGGATCAGGTCCACATCGGTGCGGGCGTGCGACAGCATATCCACAAAGTTGAAAACCACCACATTAAGCGGATTGCGCAACATACCATGGAAATTGTCGAGTACCTTCCGTCCAAAGTCCATATTGAGGATTTTGGAGTAAGAGATTTTCGAATTTTTGCCAAAACGCTTCAGGTGTTCTTCCAACAGGGGCTGCTCAAACTGGTTTTTGTTGCCCTCGTCGTTCTCGTTAAGCCAGTATTGCGGGTACTTCTTCGCAATTTCCGACGGCATCAGTCCTGCAAACATGGCGTTGCGTGCATAGTGGGTGGCGGTGGGTAAAATACTGTAAAAGAGGGTTTCATCGTCCACATGGTAGTAGGGATGAATCATGGGAAGAATGGAACGCCACTGGTCGTAACGCAGATTGTCGATCACAAAAAGGAAGGCCGTTTTTCCCTCTTCGAGGTCGGGAAAGAGTTTTTCTTTTAAAATAGTATGCGAAAAAAGCGGTTTCTCGCTGCCGCGCCCGTTGATCCAATCCTCATAGTTTTTGGCCACAAAGTGCGAGAAGCGGCTGTTAGCCTCCAGCTTCTGGTCGGCCAAGATTTCACCCACACCAGCATCCTCAATCCGTTCGAGGTCGAGTTCCCATTTCACTAACTCTCTGTAAACCAGCTCCCACTCGGCACAGGTGTTGCTGTCGGAAATCTTCATCGCAATATCGCGGAACGCCTGCTGGTATCCCTGCGTATTCTTCTCGGTAAGGATTTCTCCCCTATCGATGTTCTTCTTCAGGCACAGCAGTATCTGGTTGGGATTCACCGGCTTGATGAGGTAGTCGGCGATGTCGGCACCAATGGCATCCTCCATGATGTGCTCCTCCTCGCTCTTGGTAATCATCACCACGGGAATTTGCGGCCGCACCGACTTGAGGTGCTTCAGCGTCTCAATGCCGCTCAGTCCGGGCATATTCTCATCCAAAAAAACAATGTCAACCGTCTCTTTATCAATAATATCAATGGCCTCGTTGCCACTGACAGCGGGAATCACTTCGTAACCTTTGTTTTTCAGGAAAATGATGTGGGGCTTCAGAAGGTCGATTTCATCGTCAGCCCAAAGAATTTTCGTACTCATGCGTGTAATATTTAGTGTAATACAAACGCACGAACGACGATTTTAGTACACGAACAACAGATTTTCGTACCCTTCTATTCGCGGATGACGGTGAAGTTGTAGTCGTCCACAAACTTGATCATCCTTGAGGGCTTGAAGTCGGTGGAATCGGTGTAGGATTCCGGCACGATGTAATCAACGCGCTCGCGGATGACGGGCGAGATCTCAGAAAACACAGCAGGCGCGTGCTGTCCGGAGATGTTCGCAGAAGTGGAAACCAGAGGTCTGTCGAGCGCCTTGATGAGCTTGCGGCAGAAGCAGTCGTGCACCACCCTAATGGCGAGGGTACCATCAGACGGAATCATGATGTCGGGCAGGTTGAAGGCGTAGGGATAAACGAAGGTGGTGGGACGTTCCACCATCTGCAGCAAATCCCACGCAATCAGCGGGATGTTCCTGACATACAGCGGCAGCTTGTCGGCCTTGTCGAGCAGCACCAGCATGCTCTTGCTCTCCTGCCGTTCCTTAATCTCGAAAATCCGGCGCACCGCAGCCTCGTTAGTTGCGTCGCAGCCAATGCCCCACACTGTGTCGGTGGGGTATAGAATCACTTTGCCGTCCAGCAAAAGGTCCACACAACGTTTAATCTCTTCTTCCATGGTCGTAAAAATTTTATTGTTCTTGTGACTGCCGCTCCAGTTCGGCTTCGTCCACGCCCTGGTTCTCGGCAAGGAAGCGACGGGCGGCCTCCTCGTCGGCCGACTCCACCTGAATTTTGATGCCGCCGGTGAGCACCGACATGAAATTTCCTACCGTGTTGTCCTTGATGTAGCAGCTGATTCCAGCATCCTCCAAGATGGTGCGGATGACCTCGGCCTGTGAACTAAAGTCCACCACTGCTACGGTTACCAATTTCAAATTGTCTTTCATAATATATTAATTTACAATTTTTTACTCATTCAAACACTGCATCACCCACATATCCACAAAGCCGTCACGGGTACGCATCCACTCGCGCAACCGTCCGCACTCGGTGAAACCCGCGCGCTGAAACAACCGCACGCTGGCCTCGTTGTCGGCCATGACGTGACAATAGATCTGATGCAGCCGCACATCATTCAATAGATAGTCCTTCGCCAGCAGGATGCTCTCCAGTCCGTAGCCACGGCGACGGTACTCGGGCGCGATGAGAATGCCCAAGGCCGCACGCTGGTGGTCGGGATCCACATCAAACACATCCACCGCACCAACCGTATCGCCAGTGGACACCTCCCCCACCATCAGCCGCAGCTGGCGGTTGGCGTAAATGTCCTGCGAGGAGGTCTCGATAAATTTTTCCAGAATGTGTTTGGAAAACGGCGCGGTGGTATTGCTCACCATCCAGTTGTCGCGGTCGTTCTCCCACGTATACATCACCGGAAGGTCCTCAGGCTCAAGCGCTCGCAAAAACACATTCTTTCCCACCATGGCTACATTACTCTTTTGATGATTCGTAGAAAATGGGTATAACGGCCCTCTTCGTTGCAGAAGATGCCGGTGGAGTCGAGGGTGTCGATACGCACCTTGCCGCTGGAGTGGATGATCTGGTTTTGGCCGCACACGATGCCGACATGGGTGATGGTTTCCGATTCGGCGGTGGAGCCGAAGAAGGCGAGGTCTCCGATCTGGCTCTCCTCGACAAAATCAACGGGCATGCCGCTTTCCACCTGCTGCGAGGCATCGCGCGGAAGGGCGATGCCGACACTTTTATACGCCAGCTGCGAAAAGCCGGAGCAGTCGATGCCGGCCGGCGTGCGTCCGCCCCACAGGTAGGGCGCATTCAAAAAGGCGGCAGCAAACTGCATGAGCTTCACCTGCAGGGGTGAAAGTCCCTGAGACGCAGGAACTGGCTTCTCTTCCGGAAGATTCACCATGAAGATAGAATTGCCCAATATCAGGATGCCATCTTTGGGATACGGGAAGGAGGAACCGATAAAGATCGGGAAGCTGATATTTTTCTCAAAAGTATTGATTATCAGCAACAAGTCCTTCACCACATACTTGTCGGCAGCGAGGTAGTCCTCCACATCCTTATCATGCAAGGGGTTATGCTGCCGGCGGCTGATCCACCCCTCGTAGCCACAGTCGCAGGTGCGCACTTTGAGCCAGTCGGGAGTTTCCTCCACAACAGAGTAGGCGTCGCCGAAGAGCATCTGCGACACCAATTCGGAACGGTGCGAGGGTTCAGCCCGCAGGTTCAGCACCGATAAATTAGCAACTCCGTACATGACAGCAGATTAGAAAGGCAGGTCGTTGGTGTCGGTGCCAGGTTGGAACTGCGGATCCGGAAACTGGTTCGGCTGCTGGGGCATGTTGCCCGGCTGTGCGTAGGGCTGCTGGGCAGGCTGTGCGTAGGGCTGCTGCATAGGCTGACCATAAGGTTGCTGCATCGGCTGACCATAGGGCTGTTGCATCGGCTGACCATAGGGCTGCTGCATCTGGGGCTGTTGCATCTGGCCGGGACGGTCGATGCGCCATGCGCGCACGTCGGTGTACCACTTGCCGTTGAACTCACGCGACTCGATGCTCACCGACACGAGCATCATCTCTCCCGGCTGGAAAGTGTCCAAAATCGGGATGCTGTTCGTCCATGCGGCGATGCAGATTTTGCGCGGATATTGCTCCACAGTTTCGATGATAAAGTTCTGTTTCTTCCATTCGCCTCTGGCGCTGGTGCCGCTCTCCACGTCAAGTTTTTGAAGCAGCTTTCCTTCAATTTGTAATTCCATAGTACTATATTTATATAATTTCGACTTAATATTTTGAACTTGCAAAAATACAGGATTTTTATGAAAAATGAGTTTTTGAAGATATTTTTATAAAATTCTAATAATCAAAATATTGCACCACTTACTAACAATTGTTTATAATTTTTTGAAAAAAAAGTCTGCAACTGCCACCAATTCAAAAAAAAGTTGTAATTTTGCAGCCGATTTTTTGAGACAAAAAAGAAGCAAAAAAAAAGTAAAGAAATGGCAAAGAAAAACAAAGAAGCACGTCAACAAGTGATTTTGGAGTGCACCGAGCAGAAGGCCAGCGGCGTACCGGGGATGTCAAGATACATCACCACGAAGAACCGCAAGAACACGCCTGAGAGATTAGAGCTGAAGAAATACAATCCGTATCTGAAGCGCGTAACCGTTCACAAAGAAGTTAAATAACCTAAATACCTGTAAGAGATGGCAAAGAAAGTTGTTGCAACATTGAAGAAAGAAGGTGGTGTTACCTATACGCGTGTTATCCGTATGGAACGCTCACCGAAGACGGGTGCCTACACATTCAAAGAGGCAATCGTCGAATCCACCCAAGTTAAAGACTTTTTATCCAAAAAGTAATATTTTTTTTCATGGCGTTGGGAAGAGCTGCACTGAGAAGTGCGGCTTTTCCTTTTTAAACTATCCCAAACATGCCCTCGCTCAAAGCCCCCCGCAACCGAACCCTCACCGTCAGCGCTGAAGAGAAGCCACTGCTGCTGCCGCTGCTGACCACAGCCCACAATCTCTCCGCCCACCGCACAGCCAGTGACCTGCTGATCTGCGCCGACCTGTTGGAGGTTATCGACCGGTTGCCCGACGGCATCGCCGACCTCATCATCATCGACCCGCCCTACAACCTCACCAAAGACTTCCACGGCCGCACCTTCGCCGCCCGCTCCGAACAGGCCTACGAGGAGTACCTGCGCAGCTGGTTTCCCAAAGTCTGCCAAAAACTCAAACCCGACGGCAGCCTCTACCTGTGCGGCGACTGGAAATGCACCTCCGCACTGCAACGGGCGATGGAAGAGGAACTTACCGTGCTGAACCGCATCACCTGGCAACGCGAAAAGGGCCGCGGCGCGGCAGCCAACTGGAAAAACGCCATGGAGGACATTTGGTTCGGCGTGAAAGATCCCAAAAACTACCATTTCGATGTGGAGGCCGTGAAGGTCAAACGTCGGGTGATGGCACCGTACCGAGAGAATGGCAAACCTAAGGACTGGACCGAGAGCGCCGGTGGCAACTACCGTCTCACCCACCCTTCCAACTTCTGGGACGACATCAGCGTACCCTTCTGGTCGATGCCCGAAAACACCGACCATCCCACCCAAAAACCTGAAAAACTGTACGCCAAACTCATCCTCGCCTCATCGAAGCCCGGTGACCTCGTGTTCGACCCGTTCATGGGCAGCGGTACCGCCCCCGTGGTAGCGAAGAAGTTGGGACGACACTATATCGGCGTGGAAATCAACGAGGAATACTGCCTCTGGGCAGCCAAGCGCATCGTTGCCGCCGACCACGATACCGCCATCCAGGGCTACGCCGACGGCGTGTTCTGGGAGCGCAACACCCTCGCGGAACAGAAGAAGAGTACGCCGGCACAGCGAAAATAAAACAGCTACAAAATCCTTCCGCAGAAATCACAAAAAAGAACTATCTTTGCAACCGACAATTTTCGCCGTCGCCTCCTATGGAACATCACACCCCCACTCCCCTTCCCCACATCCATTGGCTAATAGCCCTGATACCTTTTGTGGCCTTGGTTGCGCTACAAATTGTCGTGATCAGCATCTTTGGCTCAGACGCCCTTGACGGCGCCAGCCAGACCGTCCTACTCTTCGCCTCGGCGGTCGGGGTTATGATTGCCATGGTCGGCTACAAAGTGCCTTGGAAGAGCATTGAAGAAGCTATCGTTCAGAATATCAAGACAGTAGGAATCGCTATAGTTATCCTTTTCCTCATCGGAGCCGTGTCGGGCAGTTGGATGCTAAGCGGCGTGGTGCCCACCATGATTTACTACGGCATGAAGATTGTCAGCCCGTCGGTATTCCTCTTCATCACCTGCCTGCTCTGCGCGCTGGTGTCGTTGGTCACCGGCAGCTCGTGGACCACCGTGGCCACCATCGGCATCGCCCTGATGGGCATCGGCACAGCACACGGCTACTCAATGGGCTGGACAGCCGGTGCCATCATTTCGGGAGCTTACTTCGGCGACAAGATTTCACCGCTCTCCGACACCACAGTGCTGGCCTCTTCAGTTGGCGAGGTACCGCTGTTCAAGCACATCCGCTACATGCTCATCACCACTGTACCATCATTTGTCATCACACTGATTATTTTCTTGGTGGTCAGTTTGTTACACAAGAATGATGGAGGTTCGCAATCTGCTATTTTCGCTGAAGGTTTGCAGAATGTCTTCGTCATCAGTCCGTGGCTGCTGTTGGTACCGGTTGCGGCGGGAGTGCTGATCGCCCTGAAGATGCCGGCGGCCATCGTGCTGTTCCTGTCGGCGCTGATCGCCGGTATCGTGATGCTGTTCGTGCAGCCCGACATCGTGGCGCAGATCGGCGAGGGCAGCGGTTTCCGCGGACTGATGGTCACCTACTACAGCAGCACGTCGCTCGATACGGGCAACGAGGTACTCAACGGGCTGGTGCAGACACGCGGGATGCGCGGGATGCTAAGCACCGTCTTCCTGATTTTCTGCGCCGCCACTTTCGGCGGGGTGCTGGCGGGTGCCGGCATGATACAGAGCATCACCTCCGCGTTGGCGCGAGGCATCAGTGGGCGGCGTTCGCTGGTGTCGGCCACGGTGGGCACGGGACTTTTCTCCAACATGGTCACCGGCGACCAGTACCTCAGCATCGTGCTGACGGGCAACATCTTCAAGAAATTATACAAAGAAAAAGGCTTCGAAGGCCGCTTGCTGAGCCGTTCCACCGAGGACTCGGCCACCGTCACGTCGGTGCTCGTCCCGTGGAACACCTGTGGTATGACGCAGTCGTTGGTGCTTCACGTGCCCACCATCGCATATCTTCCCTACTGCTTTTTCAACATCATCTCGCCGCTGATGTCCATCACGGTAGCGATGTTAGGGTATAAGATTTTCAGAAGGGAGGACAATGAGGAAGAAAAAACCGACAGAAAAGGCTGAAATTTAAACTCCTTGTTTTGCAAAAAAGAAGTATCTTTGCAGGCTGAAAATAATCACCAACAAAATAACTAACCATTATGAGTATCATCAAACCTTTCAAGGGATTCCGGCCACCCGTCGACATCGTCGAGAAACTGGCCTCCCGTCCGTACGACGTCCTCAACTCCGCCGAAGCACGCGTAGAAGCTGCCGGCAACCCCTACAGCCTCCTGCACGTCACCAAGGCTGAGATCGACCTCCCCGAAGGCACCGACGAGCACTCCCCCGAAGTGTATCTCCAGGTCGTGAAGAACTACAACCTGTTCAAAGACCTCGGCTGGCTGGTGAAAGACGAAGAGGAGAAACTCTATGTCTATGCCCAGAGCATGAACCCGAAGGATGCCAATGCCAAATGGCAGTACGGCATCGTGGCCTGCGCCTACAGCGAGGACTATGTCAACAAGATCATCAAGAAACACGAGCTCACCCGTAAGGACAAGGAAGAGGACCGTATGAAACATGTCCGCATCACCAACGCCAATGTGGAACCCGTCTTTTTCGCTTATCCCGCCGTGGCCCGCATCGACGAGATCGTTGCCTCCGTCACCGCCAACAAGCCCATCTATGACTTCATCGCCAAGGAAGACGGCTTCGGCCACCGCTTCTGGGTCATCGACAACAAAGCGATGATCGCCGAACTCGTGGAGCTGTTCGCCACCAAGGTTCCCGCCATGTACATCGCCGACGGCCATCACCGCAGCGCCGCCGCCGCCCTCGTGGGACAGGAGAAGAAAGAGCAGAACCCTCACCACACCGGCAAGGAAGAGTACAACTACTTCATGACCGTCATCTTCCCCGACAACCAGCTCAACATCATCGACTACAACCGCGTAGTGAAAGACCTCAACGGCCTCAGCAAGGAACAGTTCCTCGCCGCCGTGGCCGAAACCTACACCGTGGAAGATATGGGCACCGAAATCTACAAACCCACCCAGCTGCACGAATTCAGCATGTACCTCGACGGCCACTGGTATAAGATGAACGCCAAGCCTGGCACCTTCGACAACAACGACCCGATCGGCGTGCTGGATGTGACCATCCTCAGCAACCTCGTACTCGACAAAGTGCTCGGTATCAAGGATCTCCGCACCGACAAGCGCATCGACTTCGTCGGCGGTATCCGCGGTCTCGGCGAACTGAAACGCCGCGTCGATAGCGGTGAGATGAAGGTCGCCTTCGCCCTCTATCCGGTCAGCATGAAGCAGATCATCGACATTGCCGACACTGGCAACATCATGCCTCCGAAGACCACCTGGTTCGAGCCGAAACTCCGCTCCGGCCTCGTGATCCACGAGCTTTGCTAAAGATCCTAACCGAAGGATTATCTAAAAACCCTCCATAGTTCAATGCTATGGAGGGTTTCTTTTTACATAAAAAAAAGCCCAAAGTGTATTACTTCGGGCTTTTTGATATTCGTTATTTACTCTTATTTCTTCTCAGTCTCTTCTTTCCCAAACTCAAACTTATCTTCATTGTCGCACATCAGCTTGTTGAGCTTGTTGTAGGAGAAGATCATATAGCATTCATAACCCAGATAGACAATCCAGCCAATCAGGTAGAAGGCCATCACGATGGTGTGAGGTCTGAGGTAGAAGAAGAGGCCGGTGTTGCCGAAATAGGTACCGAAGCCGAGCAGACCGAGGCTGTTGGTAGCCACGTCCATATCGGCTGCTCCAACGAGGGTAAACAGCCAAATATTGAGGCAGATGGCCAGACCACCGATGAAGAGCGGCATGATCATCTTAGCGAAAATCATCGAACCCCACCACAAAGAGATGGACTCCATCTGGTTGGCATCTTTCGGGTCGGTGATGATGGATTTGTCGCGAAGCACATATTTGGTTTCGGAGATAAGGTTGGAGAAGAGCGCAGCGGGTTTGAAAAGATTATAGATGGGGATGAACCATGAAATAATGTTCATGATATCTTTATTCTTGAACCACGGAGCCACGCGGCGCACATTCTTGCTATTGAGCATCATCCAGAAACCGAAGCATGCAAACTTGATAACCAGCAAGATGGAAGTGATGATGATGACGATGTTGAAACCACCGAGCGTGGGTGATGCCTCATTGACGGCGGCATTATACTTGTCGGCCCACGGTTTCAAACCGGCCTTGGCATATCCGACGGTATCTTTGTAAAGTCCCACTTCAGTTTTCAGACGGGTGATGTTTTCACCATAGTCGTTGAGGTGGGTGGTATCGCTATAGTATTTGTTTTTGAGGGAGTCGTTTTCGGGATCCTGGGCGAGCGTTGCGCGCACCTTTTCAGCGGAAACTTTCGTATCCTCGAACAACTTCGTGTAGCCTTCCAAACTGTTCTGCTTCTTGCCGAGGGCCTCTTCCGAGTATCTCACGGAGTCTGTCCAGAAAGAATAAGTGGGCATAATCGAGTCTTGCAGATAGACATTTTTCTTGTCATAATTGCCCAATTGAACCGCCGATACCACGACCAAGCAGAGGATAACGAGATTCAGGACCATGGAAATCACACCCCAGAGAGCATTGTTTGTAAATTTCTTCATACTAAAAATGTTTTATATAACATTGATAATTAATTAATTACAATTCAAAAAGGACATACCTTTTACAAGTTGCAAATTTACATGTTTTTTTGATTGATGGTACAAAAAACAAAAAAAACTTATCAATGAATTATCATCGTTCACGAAGGGTTGACTCGTACCACGACAAATCGCAGGACGAATTCCAGCAACAGGAAGAAAATTCCGATCAGCAGGAAGGGTAGAAAGTGGTCGTTGGCCCAGCTCACCACGGTCTTTTCTTCGCGGCGGGTGGTCTCTAACTTGTCGATTTCGCTATATACCTGACGCAGTTTTTTCTCGTTGCCGGCCGAGAAATACTTGCCGCCCGTTTCGGCAGCAATCTCCTTCATCAGGGCTTCATCGAGCACGGTCTTGCTCTGCACCACGCCATGTCCGGGCACTCGGATGCCGGCCGTGCGGCCGTTGGTGCCGCAACTGATGGTATATACCTTTATATTATATTCCTTCGCCATAGATGCCGCAGTACGCGGGTCGATGAAACCGGCGTTGTTGACACCATCCGACAACAGAATCACCACCTTGCTCTTCGCCTTGCTGTCTTTGAGGTGACTGACTGCGAGACCGAGGCCATCGCCGATGGCGGTACCGTCCACCAACGGCTCGCGCTTCACGCTCTTGAGCAGTTCCAAGAAATAGGCGTGATCGGTAGTCGGCGGGCTGAGGGTATAGGCCTCGCCAGCATAAAGCACCAATCCCACATTATCGTTCTCGCGCTTCTGCACAAACTCGGCAGCAATCTGTTTGCAGGCCTCCAAACGGGTAGGTTTGAAGTCCATCATGTCCATACTTCCCGACACGTCGAGTGCCATGATGACATCAATTCCCTCCTTGATGGACTTGCCATTGACCTGGCTGTCGGAGGTCTGGGGCCGTGCGAGGGCAATCAGCAGGAAGAAGAGCGCAAGGCAGCGGAAGACTGCCGGGAGGTGGCGCAGACGGTAGCGGAAGGTGCGCTGGCCGAGCGGGGCGGTAGTGCTGATGACCATCGCCGTGTGCTGCCGCCGCCGTTTCCACACATACCATGCCACGTAGATGGGAATTAGCAACATCAGCCACAGCCAATGGGGATTGGCAAATTTCATCTGCCCTATGATATGGAAAAAGTTGTCAAATGCATGCATCTTTCAATCCTCCCTTATTTTCGCTGGGCGGCCTCTTGGACCCGGCGTTGTTGTTCTTGTTGGTCGGTATCGCGCACAAACTTCGTCACATTGTCGATTTGCAAAGCATTCTCCTCCATCGGGGGCTGCCGGCGGGCATATTTCACCAAATCAGAGATTTTCAAAAATGAGAAAATCTCCAGTCGCTGCTGCTCGGTCACCTCCAGCGATGCCAATGCCGTCATGATTTCATCCGTCACCATCTCCATCGCATTCACATCCCACTGGTCATCGAGATAGGTTCTCAAAATAACACTCAACTCCGAGTAATGCTCTTTGGTCATTCCCTTCTGGCACAGCTCTTTGGCCTTCAGTTCGCGGATATGTCCTAACGCTATCGCGCCAGAACTCTGTCGGCGTATCTCGCGCTGCCGGATGGCCCGTTTCTTCTTCAATTTCGGCCACCAGACTTTGAAAAACACCACCACGAGGGCAATGAGTGCGAGTATCACTCCCACCAACAGCAGCCAGAGCCAGATTTTGCTGCGGGCTTTTTCCACCCGCTCCAAGCTACCCAAGGGGAGCTTGATGTCGCGAAAGGCGGATGCCGTATCCACGAAAACGGGCAGGGTATCCACATAGAAGAAAAGCGTGTCGCTGCAAGCCACCAGGGCGGTGTCGGCCCACACCTGAATGGGCGCGATAACCGCGCGGCCCGTGTCGAAGGCGGTCACCACAAAATCCTGCCAAACCCTGACCTGTCCGTCCTTTTCGGCATGCTGCGCATCAGCGACCTCCAGAACCTCGCAGTTCATCATCTTCCAATCGTCTTTCGACTGGAACGACAGTGAAGCGTTACCGGTTGTGCGCGCCGTAAGTTGCAGATGGAGATGGTCGCCCACAAGGATATGAGACGTGTCGAAGCGGGCGGTCACCGTCACTTCCGGCTGCTGGGCCATGGTGGGCAAGGCCACCAGCATCAGCATCATCCATAAAAAAGACCTGCACTTCAACATCTCACTTTATTTTTTAGGCTGACGCACATAGTGGGGCATTTCGGCGGGCAGTTCCATCGAGAGCTCCACATAGCCACCGAACTGCTGCTGGTCGTCGTACCACGGCATCTGGTAAATCATCTTCTTCACCCCGTTTTTCTCAATGGTATAGACGTTTACATCGTGGTTTTGAAGCATGGACAGCAGTTTGGAGCGAGCCGGTTCGGGGTGGCAGTCGAGCAGCGAGTTGCCCACCAATGTCTGGCCGTCCTTGGTAAAAGTGGCAATTGACTTGTCATTCATTTCCAATATCTTACCATCCTTGTCGCAGATGGTAACAGCAATCGGTACGTGCTGGAAATAGTTCAACATAACATTATGGTTTAGTGGTTGTTTTCTTGTTCTTGCGGTTTTTCTTTTCCTTCTTTTCCTTCTTCACTTTCCCTTCTTTGCTACGGGTAAAAGAGGCAATCAGATCTTGTCTGTTATTGAAATCCTGTTTATAAATGATAGCGATACCCTGTGCGTAGGGGTTGTTGCGGGTGGCGTTGCGCAGCTCGTCCTGATTAGTGACATTGAAAACCTTGAGTCGCCATGTGCCGAGGGCATTTAGCTTCTGTTCCACGCTAAAGTCGCCGACGAACTGGTTGCTGAAGTTGCTCGACTTGTCATCCTTATAGCCGACGTAGGTCTCAATGACGGTACGGTCGTTGAAGAGGGAGGTAGAGGCCCCAACGGCATATTCAGCGGCCTTGTCGGCTGTAGCATTCTGATAGTTGAAATTCACATCTACAAATTTCAACTGATTGGATATGAAGTTGCTGAGGGTGGAGGTCAGCACACCGATACCCGTATTTTCCAGATTAATATCAGTGATGGACGATTGTGGGGAGGCGAACTTGCCGAGCATCACCAGCGAGAAGAACTGTTCGGTTTTTTTCTGCAGGTTGGTAGTATCTATCGTGCTGTAGAACAGGTCTCGCATACCGGCAGTGGCGTTGGGGAGGTCGAAGGAGAAGTCGATGGCAGCGGGGTCGTTGAGGTTTCCGTTGAAATTGAGGTATGCCTTGACGGGCAGTCTGCGCACGTTAGTGGATTCAGAGGTGAAGAGGTCAGCGAGTGAGGCCACCGTAGAGTAGCCGGCACGCACGCTGATGTTGATGTCGTTGATGGGGCCGGGGAACGACACCACGCCGCCGGGCAGAAGTTCGAACTTCTTGTTCAGCAGTTGCGCGAAGGTCATGATGAACGAACCCGACTGCAGCACCACATCCCCGAGGATGTTAATCTTGTCCTTTTTCGTGTTATAGGTGAAATGCAGCTGCCCTTCACCCTTGGTTTTGATTCTTCCGCCGAAGGCCGACAGGTCGAGGTCGAGTTTGATGTCGGCTGCTGGCGTGACATTGAAGATGAAGTCGAAGTCCATCTCCATCGAACTCTCCGGTGCTTGTTCCTCTTCAACAGGGCTCTTCACATCTTCGGGAACTACAAAGGTGATCACATCTGAGGAGTGGGCTTTGTCGGCGAAACTGATGGGCAGACAGAACACTGTACCGCTCTGGGTACTCAGGTCATAGCCATAGAACGAGAGTTTCTCCATATCGCCCGCAATGGTGATATTGCCCGAGATGAAACCATCTCCATAAAATGGCACATCAGGCTGCTGCTTGGTATTCAGCACAAAGATTTTCGGGGTGGAAATGTCGAGTTGCAAGTTGAAATCGGAGAAGTTACGATGGTTCACATAGCCGTTCATGGTGGCCTTGTTGCCAAACTGGTCTGTCAATTCCATCTGGTCGAACGTAAAACCGCTCTTCGTGAATTTCACTTTTTGGTGGTTGATATTGTAGAAAGTGTTGAGCGGTGCAATACCGATCTGCGCCTCCCGCACATCCGCCACACCTTCAAAATACATGGAATCTTTATTCAGAACGAAGTCAATTTGACCCGAAGCATTGCCCTCAAATTTATGGCTGAACGAAGAAAGCATCGGCTCCAAGAATCCCAACGGAAGTGTGTCGATGTCGGCCGTTACCTTAAGCTGCTTCAGATCCGAATCGTACAGGCCGTTGAGATGGGTATTCACCCCCTGCTGATGGGCGAGGTCTGAATACTTGTAATTATAGACCGTTGCACTATCAGGGAAATAATCCGCATTAATCAAGGCGCCGCGGAAGTGGATATTCTTGTCAGACGGCAGGATAGCATTGGCATACAGGTGACCAAACTGTTCCTCGTTGAACTCGAAGTCGCGGATGATGGCCGTACCCAGCAGGAGATTATTGCCCCGCATCTCCCGCATCTGCACGTTGGCCGACAAGGCACCACCCAGCCGCATCTTGTCGGTTTTGATAAACTGATTCAGCACACTGACATCCAAATTGTCGATGATGCCCACCAGACTGTCGTTCGCCTTCCCAACCTTACCATTGACCTTCAACTGACTTTCTTTAGAAGTAAGTATCAGATTGTCAATCTGCACATTACCATCTTTTATCGTCACCAAATGGTCTTGGTTGAAGGAGAAAGGAAATTCCTTGAAATAGACCTCCGACTCATCCACTTTCGTTCGGATGGAGCCATCTTCAGCGAAATTCACCACACCTGCCAACAGCGAGCGATGGGCAGAAATCACAGCAGGATTCTTCCAGTTGAGGCGATAATGCAAGGTCTGCGGTCCCATATTGGCATTAAGGTCGATATTCTCTACGGAGAAATTGCCATTTTCGCCAATCACCACAGAACGCACGGAGGCGTTGATGCCTAAATTCTTCACATCCTCCTGATAGGAAGAGATGTTAGCGTTATTCACCACAATTTTATCGCCAATACGAATGCCCGGCGAGAAGAACTGAATCTGGTCGTCGGAATGCGATTCATTGGTTTTCACCGACAACGTGGTATTGTTATCTATGTGAATGTTAGGCACAAACATATCGAGGATGGGCGTAAGGTTGTAGGCATCCACCTTCAGCGCAAGCGAATGGTCAATTTCGTCGCAATAGTGGAATTCCGTAGCCGTTTTCCGCTCCGCGAACAGATTTCCGCAGTAAGTATAGACCAAGTTCAGCAGAGCTTTCGGCACATCCGCAAGTTCGTAGGTAGTAATCAGCGAAACATTGACGAGATTGGAAGAGAGGCGCATCAGCTGTTGCTGGTCGTTGGCGAGGCTCACCAGACGCAGGCGGTCGAGCGCCAGCGACTTTCCATCCTGATTATATAAAAGACTGTCTATAAACACATTACCATTCAAATCACTCAAAGTATTACCGACCAAGTCGCAGGAAAGACTGTGGGCAGAGAGGGTGAGTTCGGGATGCAGTTGCACATAGCGCACCAGTTTGTCGAAACCGTTGGTCACGGTGCTATCCATCAGAGGCAGATGGGCGAACAGGGCAGTAGCATTCAAGCTGTCGATACGGCCTTCCGCGTGGTATTCGGAGATTTTCCCGGAGAGATCCATGGTGCCGTTGAGCGCCAGATTGAGGTTGGGGTCACGGAGAGCGAGGTCAGCGTCGAGATGCTTGCCCGCATATTTCCCTTTGGCTTTCAGGTTGCGCAGCGGATAGCCCTTGAGGGCGACATGGGCGATATTGGCATCGATGTCGGCGGAAACGGTCTCGGCAAGGCGGTTCATATCGCCGACCGTACCTTTCGCGCTGACGGTACCCGTAACGCCACCCACCATCGACACTTTGGGGAGCAGCTTCGGCACAGAGAGCCGGTTGGCATCCACCGTCACAGCATAGTCCAATCCGTCATCGGCCTCGTGGCAGCGGGTGGAGAACTGCGCATCCACATCGCCGGCGCTGGTGAGCAGCGAGGCATCCACATCAAACTTGTCGGACACAACACCGGCATACTCCATATCAAGCGTCACCACACCGAGCGAAGCCACCTGTTCGGGAATCGGGATAGTCTTGCCGCCAGGCAACTTAAACTGCTGTATTTCACGCAAATCCACCTCATTCTGCACCAATTTGGCACGAATATCCGCATTGAAGAAATCGGTAAGGTTCTTGATGTCGAGGTCGCCAACGAGATGGGTATTATCTGCAAATCTTGCATCCAAATCCTTGATCACCAAATGGTTGATAGGACCATTCACCTGAGCAGAGAAGACCAGTCGATTGTCCATACCAGCAGTTTTGGGAGCGAAATAGCGGATATCCTTCATGTCGAACGTGGAGGTTTTCGCCTTCACGTTGAACTTGATTTTGTTGAGGAAATCGCTGTAATCCTGCCAACTTCCGTACTCGAAAGCAAAATCGAGGAACACCCGGCTGTTGGGGGTAGCCAGCGCGGCATTGTGGAGCGTCAGCCCGTCGGGACCGATATGGAATTTACCACAGAGGTTGTTGAGAACGAATCCCGTATATTGCTGAAAAGCAAGATGTTCAATGTCAGCGGAAATATTGGAGCCGAGCAGTACGAAATTGTCGAGTCGGGCGTCAATATTCTTCAATTCAAAATAACCAAAATCAATATCTCCTTTATCTTTCGTACTGCATGTCAAGTCGTTATGATAAATAAAATAGGCATTTTTCAAAATAATAGAAGATGCCTTCATCTCGAAAGGATTCGGATTCTTCTTTTTCTTTTTAAAATTTTTAGCCCAAATGGAAATATTGACGGCATCATCGCCCTTGTATTTGCGGATATTCACCCGTATTTTATCGGATTCTATGTCAGAGAAACCGAGTTTGAACGGGGAGAATTTCAAGGTGGTGAAACGGCTTTTCAACTTACCGGCGGCAATCATGGAGTTATCGTGATGGTCACGGATGACAAGGTCTTCGACAGTAAGTTTGAGCGTAGGACTGAGGTAGATATGGCCGATGGTGATGCGGGAGTTCCATTTTTCGGAAAGTGTTTCCGCCACCACACCGACCACTTTTTCCTGAATGGGGGGTACAAAAAGCAATCCCACCAAGATTAAGTCGAGGGCAAGAAAACATCCCAAGACAATCAAGGTGATTTTTATGATTTTTTTCGTAATTTTGCGTCCCAAAATTCTGCTGTTATGTCGGTTTATATTCTTGGTGTAGAATCCTCCTGTGATGACACTTCTGCGGCGGTGATAGAAGGCACTTCGATATTGTCGAATGTCATTGCTTCTCAGCGAGTTCACTCCGAATATGGAGGGGTAGTTCCAGAGTTGGCATCGCGCGCTCACCAGCAAAATATCATCCCGGTGGTGGACACTGCACTTAAGCGTGCAAAGATACACAAAAATCAAATATCAGCGATAGCTTATACAAATGGTCCCGGACTTTTGGGTTCATTGCTTGTAGGGAGTTCTTTTTCAAAGGCGATGGCCTTCAGTTTGGGGGTTCCGCTCATCGAGGTGGACCACCTTCAGGCGCATGTTTTGGCTAATTTTTTGGAGAAAAAGGGAGAAGAAAAGGAAAAACCTGAATTTCCGTTCCTCTGTCTGACGGTTTCGGGCGGCCACACCCTTTTGCTGAAGGTGAACGACTATTTCGACATGGAAATTATCGGGCGCACCATTGACGATGCGGCGGGCGAGGCCTTCGACAAGGCGGCGAAAATCCTTGGGCTCCCCTACCCCGGCGGTCCCGTCATCGACCGACTGGCGCAGACCGGCGACCCGAAGCGGTTCAGCTTCGCCATCGCCCACCTCCCTGGCCTCGACTACAGCTTCAGCGGCCTCAAGACCTCCTTCCTTTATTTTGTGCGCGACCACCTCAAAGAGAACGAGCATTTCATCGAGGAGAATGTGGCCGACCTGGCCGCCTCGATGCAATACGCCATCGTCAAGTCGCTGGCTAACAAGGTGGAGCGGGCGGTCAAGGAGTTGCGTTGCCGCGACCTTGTCATCGCCGGCGGCGTGTCGGCCAACAGCGGCCTCAAAGCCGCCATGCAGCGCATCGCCGACAAATACCACCGCCGTCTCTTCGTGCCCACCATCGACCTCACCACCGACAACGCCGCCATGATTGCCGTTTGCGGCTACTTCAAATACCTGCAGAACGACTTCTCCACCATCTTCTCCGCCCCCTACTCCACCGCAGGCATCACCCTCAAAACGCTCACCGAACTTCCCAAATAATTTTTCACCAAAACATTCCCCATGAAAAGCACCTACAAAGAGATTCTCAAACAGTTGGAAAAGAGACAGTTCGCCAACGTGTATTTCCTCGCCGGCGAAGAGCCGCTGTTCATCGACAAGATCTCCGACTACATCGAAGAGCACGTGATGGAGGAAACCGACCGCGACTTCAACCAGTCGGTATATTACGCCAAAGAGACCAACCCCGCGGAAGTCATCGCACAGGCCCGTGAGTTCCCCTTCGGCGTGGAAAAAAGAGTGGTGATTGTGAAAGAGGCCAAAGATTGGCGCTCCCTCGACCTCATCATGGCCTACTGCGCCAACCCCACCACTACCACCATTCTCGTCATCTGCTACAAATACGGCAAAATGCCATCCAACAAAGCACTTAACGATGCTGTAACCTTCAACTCGGAGAAAGTGCCAGACTGGAAATTAGGCGAATGGGTGGAAAACTGCGCCAAGGAACACTCTTTCCTGATTTCCAAAGAATCAGCATCCCTCATTGCAGAGCATATCGGCAATGATTTGTCACGTATTGACAATGAGTTCACCAAACTGCGCATCACCTACCCCGAAGGCACCACTATCACCCCCGAAATCATCGAACGACATATCGGCATCAGCAACCAGTACAACCTGTACGCCCTGCGCGATGCCCTCTTCGAACGCAACGAGACCAAGGCCTTCACCATCGTCAACGCCTTCTGCCAGAACCTGAAAGCCAACCCGTTGCAAGCCACCATCGGCAGTCTGTACTACCTGTACAGCGGGATGCTCAAGTACCAGCATGCACCCACCAAGAATTTGGAGGAGCAGCGGCTCTGCTTCGGTTCAAACCGTAAGGATTCCCAATTGCGCCGCGACATCGCCCTCACCTCTGGTTTCTCCAAACAGATTCTCGTACGCAACATGGCCCTTCTGCGCGAATTTGATGTGAAGTCGAAAGGTGTAGATTGTAGCACTACTGAAGAAGAACTTTATAAAGAATTGATTTATAAACTTTTACATTAAATAATGAATATAGAAAGCAAAGCAGAAAATATCAACGCCAGCAGCCGCAAAGTATATGAAATGCTGTGCGACTGTCGCAATTTTGAACAGATGGCCACCCAGAAGCAGGTGCAGAACTGGCATGCTGAAGAGGACTTCTGTGAATTTGAAGTGAGCGGCATCGCCAAAATCACCCTGCGCATTCAGGAGAAACAGCCCTATAGCCACATCACCTACACGGTGGGCAACGACAAGCAGATTCCCGCCTCCTGTACTTTCGACATCAGTGATGGCGAAACCAGCTGCGACCTTTCCCTTACCATGAACCTTGAAATTCCTATCTTCTTGGCTCCCATGGTCAAAGGTCCTCTGCAGCAGTTCGCCGACACCCTCACCAACGCCATCCGCATGGCGGCCACCAAAGCATAAGTTATGGAAGAAACCACACACATCATCCGGACAGAGAAATTAGTCAAGAAATACCACTCCCGCACCGTGGTCAACGAGGCGAGCCTCAACGTGCGGCAAGGAGAGATTGTGGGACTACTCGGTCCCAACGGGGCTGGCAAGACCACCTCATTTTACATGATTGTCGGACTCATCAGGCCGCTGTCAGGTCATATTTTCCTTGATAATGAAGACATTACCAACATGGCCATGTACAAGCGCGCCCAGTTGGGCATCTCGTACCTTCCGCAGGAGGCCTCCGTATTTCGCGACATGACGGTGGAGAAGAACATCCTGTCCATCTTGCAGTTCAGCGGGCGCAACCGTGCCGAGCAGAAGGAGCGGATGGAGAGCCTGCTGACGGAGTTCAACCTGCACAAAGTGAGGAAGAACCTCGGCAAGAATCTCTCCGGCGGGGAGCGACGCCGTACTGAGATCGCCCGCTGTCTGGCCGCCGACCCGAAGTTCATCCTCCTCGATGAGCCCTTCGCCGGCGTGGACCCCATCGCCGTGGAAGACATCCAAGAGATTGTGGCCAAACTGAAGACCAAGAACATCGGCATCCTCATCACCGACCACAACGTGCATGAGACGCTCGCCATCACCGACCGCGCATACATCCTGCACGAAGGCACGGTGTTGCGTACCGGCACCGCCCAGGAGCTCGCAGATGACGAATTCGTGCGGAAAGTCTATCTTGGCAAGAACTTCGAACTTCGCAAAACCGACCGATAACCATTTTATTATCACCCAATTACCATGACATTATCCCAACCCAAAAACAAAGGTATCCGCTTTCTCTATCGGTTCGGACTTGCCCTATTGTCTGGCATCCTGTTGTGGCTCTCGTGGCCTCCGCACGGTCTCGCCTTTCTCAGTTTTTTGGCCTTCGTGCCCCTGCTGATGGTGAGCCAGTCGCTGGCTGATGAAGATGCCCGTCTGCCCTTCCTCAAAGGCATGGGCTACTCGTACCTTACCTTTGTTGTTTGGAACATCCTCACCACCTGGTGGGTAAAGAACAGCACCCTTGAGGGATGCATCGCCATGGTGGTGCTCAACTCGCTGTTCATGTCGTTGGTATTTGGCGGCTGGCAGCGTTTTCGCAAACTGCGGTTGCCCTTCTGGGTGGATGCCCTCTGTTTCACCGCGTTCTGGTGCGCATGGGAATTCCTCCACCTCAACTGGGACCTCAGCTGGCCGTGGCTCAACCTCGGCAACCTCTTCTCCGCCTGCACCGAGTTCGTACAGTGGTACGAAATTACGGGGGCTTTCGGGGGTACAATTTGGATTTTAGTAGCTAACTTCCTGATAGTAGCCTTGTTGGAATCGGTGCGACAAGCTGGCAAACGCCGCATCATTGTGGGTAGCGTGCTGCTGGGCTGGCTGATTGTGCCGGCAGCAGTTTCGCTCATCCGTTTCTACACCTATCCGATGCCCACCGAACAGAACCGCCGCTCCATAGAAGCCGTTGTGGTACAACAAAATACAGACCCATGGGAAGAGGAATATGCCATGTCGAATAAAGAACATGCTGCCCGTATCTTGGAGGTGGCACGCCCCCTCATCACCGACAACACTGCTGTAGTCGTTTGTCCCGAGTCAGCCCTCGCCAACACCATGAAATATGACAATTTCATGAGAGGAACAGCCCGAAACAGTGAGATTTACGGTGGAATGGACCTTTTCGACACCACCATCCTCACCCATCCCGAACTCAATTTCATCTTCGGCACCTCCATTGTGCTGTATTATGACCACAAAGCCACCGAGACCGCCCATCTGGCACCGGGTATCGGACAGCTGTATTACGACTACTGCAACACTTCGGTCTGCTACAACCGGTTTGGCGTGACGGGCACCTACTTCAAAAGCAAGTTGGTGCCGGGCGTGGAGAAGATGCCCTACCCGCAGATTTTTGGTTTCTTGGAAGAGATGGCCATCGACTTGGGCGGCACATCAGGGTCGTTGGGGGCAGACAGCGAGCAGCGCGCCTTTCTGCTGCCTGACTATCAGGTGCGCATTGGCGTTCCCGTGTGCTACGAGTCGGCGTATGGCGAGCATTTCGGGGAGTTTGTGCGCAACGGTGCGCAGGTGATGGCGGTCATCACCAACGATGCGTGGTGGGGTGAAACACCCGGCCACACGCAGCATTTTCTGCTGTCGAAACTGCGTGCGGTAGAGACGCGTCGCAGCATCATGCGGGCGGCCAACACTGGTACCTCGGCCTTCATCGACGAGCGCGGCACCGCACACCAAACCACGCAGTACGGCGTGCGCACTGCCATCCGTCAGAACGTATTTCTCAATGATCAACTGACTTTCTACACCCGCCACGGCGACTATCTCGCACGTTTCTTCACCTTCATAGCAGGTGCGATGCTCCTGTTCGGCATCACCCTCGGCATCGGTCGGAAAGTGCGCAGACGTAAGGCTTCCCGGCAGAACGTTACTTCAGCGTCTTGACCGCCTTCGGAGTCCACTTTTCGAAGAAACCCTCCACTTTTTTCGCATTATATCCCTGTCCCTCTTCTAAATAGGAGGAGTCTTGGATGTGGATGACATTTCCCTTTTCATCCAAAATCACCAACACCGGAAAACCGAAGCGAGCCGGATTGGAAAGCATCTTCATCGCCTCCGGATTTTTGTTGGCCGCTGAATAATTGACATGGATATAGACGAAATTGTCTTTAACGATCTGATTGATAGCATCATTATTGGTAATAAAATCTGAAAAGCGGATGCACCATGGGCACCAGTTGCCGCCCACCTGACACACCACATACTTGCCATCCTTGGAGGCCTGTTTTACAGCGGTCTGAATCTGTGCCACAGCATCGGCATTCTCATCATAGAGAGGTTTCTTTTCTTGTGAAAAAGAAGAATAACTTACCAATAAACAGATGGTTAATAATAGAATCCTTTTCATAATCATTTATTTTTCAACATATACCAACAATCCCTTCAGGTAGCTTCCTTCGGGATGGAAAATATCAACGGGGTGGTCTGGACCGGCCTCGAGGTGACGCAGCACCCGGATGCGCTTGCCCTCCATGGCGGCGGCCGAAAAGACGATGGTCTGGAAGTCGTCGTGCGACACCGCCTGCGAGCAGGAGAAGGTGAACAGAAAACCGCCCGGCTTCACCTTCTGCATCGCCTTGCGGTTGAGGTTGCGATACCCCTTCACACCCTGGTCTTTCACCTTGTGGTGCTTGGCGAAAGCGGGCGGGTCAAGCACAATCACATCATAACTCTGGTCGGGCGTATGCTCGAAAAAGTCAAACACATTCTCGGCGTATGAGGTATGTTTGGCGAGATAATCCTTGCCCAATTCCGCAATGTTGCGCTCCACAAACTCGATGGCTTTTTTGGAGATGTCCACCGAATCCACATGCACAGCACCATTGGCCAGGGCGTAGGCTGAGAAACCACCGGTATAGCAAAACAGGTTGAGCACCTTGCGGCCTGCGGAGTACTCCCCTACCAGCTTGCGGCTCTCGCGCTGGTCGAGAAAAAAACCTGTTTTCTGTCCATTCACAATGTCAATATAATATGGGATGCCGTTCTCGCGCACCAGCACATCGTCGAAACTGCCGTACAGGCACTCATCCACCGGCTCGAAACCGGCCACCTCGGGCAGTGTCGCCACACTCTTGTCGTAAATAGAATGTACTTTGTCGCCGAACAAGTCAACGAAAATCTTGACCAGCAGGTCACGCAGCAGGTACATACCGTAGGAGTGGAACTGCAGCACAATATTGCCATCGAACCAGTCCACAATCAGTCCGGGCAGGTAGTCGCCCTCTCCGTTAATGAGGCGGCAGCAGGTGGTGCGGGGATTGTCCATCAGTCCCAACTGCCGGCGCAGCATCACCGCTTGGCGCACCTTCTCGCGCCAGAAAGCCTCGTCGGGTTCTACCTCCTCAAAACTGAAAATCTTGACGCAGGTGGAGCTGTTGTGGTAATGTCCCACCGCCATGAACTGGCCATCGTAGTTATAAACAGCCACCACGTCGCCATCGGCCAACGTCTTGTCCTTCTTGGCCACCGCGCCAGAGAAAACCCACGGGTGGAAGCGTTGCAGCGACTTTTCTTTTCCTTTTTGCAGGATTATTTTTTTCATTATTGAAAAATTTTCTAATAAAAAACTACTCATCATCCTCTTCCAACTGCTTATGTTTCGCATAGTTGCGCCATTTATCCAACGCCTCTGCCATGTCGGCCGGCAGGTCGGAGTCGAACAGCATATACTTTCCCGTTACGGGGTGTACGAAGCCTAACGATTTGGCATGGAGCGCCTGACGCGGCAGCACCTTGAAACAGTTGTTGACAAACTGCTTGTACTTGGTAAAGGTGGTGCCTTTCAGAATCTCGTTGCCACCGTAGCTCTCATCGTTGAAGAGCGGGTGACCGATATGTTTCATGTGGACGCGAATCTGGTGGGTGCGGCCGGTCTCGAGGCGGCACTCGATGAGGGTGACGTAGCCGAAACGCTCGATGACACGGTAATGGGTCACGGCATGTTTGCCCTGCTCGCTGTCTTCGGGAAAGACGGTCATCACCATGCGGTTCTGCGGGTTGCGGCCCACATTGCCGACGATGGTGCCTTCGTCATCGGGGAAGTCGCCCCACACGAGGGCCTGGTAGCGGCGGTCGATGGTGTGCTCGAAGAAGTTGGCGGCCAGTTTCATCTGGGCGATTTCCGACTTGGCCACTATCATGATGCCGGAGGTGTTCTTGTCGATGCGGTGTACCAGCAGCGGTTTCACCTCCTCGCCGGCGGCGTTGCGCTGACCTTGGAAGTGCCACAGCAGCGCGTTGACGAGCGTGCCCGTGAAGTTGCCCACGGCGGGATGCACCACCATGCCAGCCGGCTTGTTGATGAGGATAACATCCTCGTCCTCATAGACGATATCCAACGGAATATCCTCCGCAACCAGTTCAAACACATGGACAGGACGAGGCAGCAGAATGCTGATGACATCGCGGGGATGAACGCGGTAGTTCGACTTCACCGGACGGTCGTTCACCAGAATACAGTCGGCCTTGGCCGCCTGCTGGATGCGGTTGCGCGAGGTGTGGGCCATCAGGTTGGTGAGGTAGCGGTCGAGCCGGATGATTTCCGTGCCAGGATCCACAACGAAACGAAAATGTTCATACAATTCCTCTTTTTCGCCGCTGTTTTCCTCTAAAATTTCATCATTTTCCATCACAATAATTTAAGGCGCAAAAATACAAAAATGTTGGCAATAAATTTGTACTTTTGCACTCCAAAACCACAACCATGAACGGAGACCCGAAATTATACCAGCTTTTAGAGGAACTGAACATCCCCTTTGAATATTTGGAGCATCCTGCCGCCCCCACCATTGAAATTGCCAAGCAGTACTGGGCCGGGCATGATGCCAAGCACTGCAAGAACCTCTTTTTCCGCAACCACAAAGGCAACCAGCACTACTTGGTGTGCCTCGACTGCGACCGTGTGATGGACATCCACGACATCGAGAAGAAACTTCACCAGGGTAAATTGAGCTTTGCTTCGGAGCAGCGACTGATGAAATATCTGGGGGTAACTCCTGGATCGGTCACGCCGTTCGGCCTCATCAACGACGTGGAACATCATGTTATCGTATTCTTAGACAGCAACTTACTGCAAGCCGAGAAAGTCAGCTTCCACCCGTGTATCAACACCGCGTCGCTGATCATCCGCCGCGAAGACTTGGTGCGTTTCATTGAGCACCAAGGCAACCGCTATGAGTGGATGGAGGTGTATTAGGGAGGGGATCATCCCCATTTCACGAGGCAGAGGTCCATGTCGTGCGGCAACAGCGGGTGCTGCGGGATGAGACGTAACGCCCAGTTCCATACACCCGCCACCTTGGCATCCAACGGGCACACAAAACGGGCCACCCCGTTCTGGTAACTGTCGAGCTTGAAGGCGTATTTGCTGAAAAGCCGCATCCGTCCCTCTTTGCTGCGGGTGAACACAATCTCCAGCTTCACCTCCTCGGGCTGCAACGTGCCCAGCTCCACCTCGGCATAAATCTCGCGGGTGGTGCCAAGGTAGAAAGTGCTGTCGGGATCGGAGGGCAGGTTGTTTTGCAGGAAACGCACGTTGCCCCATGCCGAAAGCACACGGTTCTTCCACTGTACCAGCTCCTTCAGTTTCTCGCCGCCGTCAGCAGTCAGCATCTCGCTGCGCTTCTCCAACTTGCTGTAAAACTGCTGGTAATAGTCATCCAGCTGGCGCTTCATGGTGAAATGGGGCGAAATCTTCGCAAAGCAGTTCTTCATCATGCCAGTCCACTCCAACGGTATGCCTTCGGTGCGACAGTAGAAGGCGGGCGCAATCTGCTCCTCGAAGATGGCGTAGATGTTGGCGGCATCGAGTTCGTCCTGGCGATGCACATCGGCATAGGTAATCTGCTCATCCACAGCCCATCCCGCACCCTGCACGTAACCTTCTGCCCACCAGCCGTCCAACACGCTGAAGTTGAGCACGCCGTTCATCACGGCTTTCTCACCGCTGGTGCCGCTGGCCTCCAACGGACGCGTCGGCGTGTTGAGCCACACATCGCAGCCCGATATCAACTTCTTGGCCAGCACCATGTCGTAATTCTCCACAAAGATAATCTTGCCGATATATTCCGGTCTTCTCGAAAAGTCGATGATGCGCTTGATGAGGTCCTGTCCGGCCTTGTCGTGCGGGTGTGCCTTGCCGGCGAAGATGAACTGCATCGGATGCTGCGGATTGTTGAGCAGCGCGTACAGTCTCTCCTCGTTGGTGAAGAGCAGATGGGCGCGCTTGTAGGTGGCGAAACGGCGGGCGAAACCCACGGTAAGCACATCATCGCGGATGGCCTTCACGGTCTTCATGATCAACGCCGGCGGGTCGTTGCGGCGACGCATCTGACTTTCTACCAATTCTTTAACACTCTTAATCAGTTCTTTACGCAGCTCCTCCTTGAGGTTCCAAATCTCCTTGTCGGAGGCCTCGTAAATCTTGCTCCACAGCTCTTCGTTGGAGATGTCTTTCTTGAAATCCTTGGCCAGCAACTGCTGGTGGAACTGCTGCCAACGCTTGTGCGCCCAGCTGGGGGAAGGCACGCCGTGGGTGACATGGCGGAT
>JAEEGG010004764.1_pt1 | contig 32721 bp, 31 predicted proteins | sample 9134161 | NCBI WGS metagenome assembly JAEEGG01 (sample SAMN16246543, study PRJNA631951) | gut metagenome | biome: gut microbiome; feature: rumen; material: CR-attached | host: Bos | place: Iran: Karaj | collected 2018-10 | reverse complement strand
GAGCCCTGTAGGCCCCATTTATTTATAAAAATAACATGCCGGCGTGGCGGAACTGGCAGACGCACAGGACTTAAAATCCTGCGGGACTAACCTCCCGTACCGGTTCGATTCCGGTCGCCGGCAGAAAAGGAAACTGTAAATCATTAATTTGATTTGCAGTTTTTTTATTTTATTTAAAAATTTACTGTTGACAAACCTGGTTTATTGCGATAAACTAAATTTGGTTTACAGGAATAGACCAAAGGAGAAACTAAAATGATAGACATGGAACTTGGAGTAGTACAGGAACGTTTTGCTGATCTGGTATGGGCTAATGAACCCGTAGCAAGCGGCGAACTTGTTAAGATTTGTGAGAAGGAGCTGGAGTGGAAAAAGTCCACTACATATACCGTGCTTCGTAAGCTTTGCGAAAAGGGTTTATTTCAGAATGAAGACGGAATAGTTACTTCTCTTATTTCGAAGGAAGAATTTTATTCTGCCAAGAGTAAACAGATAGTGGAAGATTCATATTCAGGATCTTTGCCTGCATTTGTTGCCGCTTTTATTTCTAATAAAAAGCTGACGGCCAAGGAAGCGGATGAAATTCAAAAGATGATTGATGAATTCAAGAAGAATTGATGAGATTTCTTAAGATGAGTTTTTTGGCTTGAGTTAAAAGAAGGGAAGAAAGATGAGTACGATATTTCTTAAGATTTTGAATATAAGTTTTACTGCAGGATGGTTAATCCTTGCGGTAGTTGCATTAAGACTGTTGCTTAGCAAAGCACCCAAATGGATTGCGTGTCTTTTATGGGGATTAGTTGCCTTAAGGCTTTTAATTCCGTTTTCTATAGAGAGTGCGATGAGTCTGATTCCAAGCAGTGAAGTGGTATCACAAAGCATCGTTTCAAATCAGTCACCGGCTATTAACACAGGATTTACGATTGTTAACGAGGCTGTAAATCCTATCATTACAGAGACTTTCGCACCGCAGCCTGAAGCAAGCATTAATCCGATGCAAATAATCGTATCGATTGCTACAGTTATCTGGATTGTCGGTATGGTTGCAATGTTCATATATGCGATTGTAAGCTACATAAAAATAAAAAAACAGGTTAGTACAGCGACTCCTGTCAGCGTAAGGACCAGGGAAGTCCGTCGTCGCATAATGGTTTGTGACGATATAAAATCACCGTTTATCCTCGGTATATTTAAACCTGTGATATATATTCCTTCGAACCTTGACTGGGATACGATTGAATATGTATGCGCACATGAAAATGCGCATATCAAAAGACATGATAACTGGTGGAAACCTTTAGGATTCATTCTTTTATCAATTTACTGGTTTAATCCGCTCTGCTGGCTAGCATACGTTCTTCTTAGCAAAGACATCGAGGCGGCATGCGACGAAAAGGTAATTAAAGATAAAGACAAAAACTATCTCGCATTATATTCACAAGCGCTCCTTGACTGCGCTGTTCAAAGACGAAGGATTTCAGCTTGTCCCCTTGCCTTCGGAGAGAACAATGTCAAGGGCAGAGTAAAAGGAGTTCTTAATTATAAGAAACCTGCATTCTGGATTATTATAATCGCGCTTGTTGCGATAGTTGTAGTAGCGGTTTGTTTCCTTACAAATCCTCCGGGCAAAAAACTAAAAAAGAACCCTCCGGAAGTGTATTTTGGATTTGACAATGATGAGATGCTTACTGCAGATTGTGTAGGATTTGCAGATCCCGAAACGGTAAAAAACGCAACGGTAATTAATTCAGATACCCCCGGGATAAAAAAGTCAAACGAAGAATTGGAGCAAATAGTAGTTACTTTACATGGTGATGATAGTCAAAACCTTCTTTATTTAGGCTTTTCGGACAAGCCTACCAATGTTAAAGTGGAATATTTTGATGAAATAAATCCCTCGGATAATACTGCATTTGATGTCGCTGAGTACGATATGAAAACGAACACATTGGCTGTTTCCCCGGATTCGAACTATACCTATATTGTTACTGCAGAGTGGGGCAAGACAGGAATAGGAAACTATATGTTTAGGATAGCCAGGGATGGAATAGAAGAACCCGGAGATATTAATGAGGAGGATATCCAGACAATACATTTCTCGGTTGAAATACCCCCGTCGGCTATGGATTCGAATGGGGAAATAGACTTAGACTTTCCGGCATTAGTAGAATTTGAATGTGTTGACGGACAGTACGTTGTAGAAGGAGATCAGACCTACAAATACAAAATGACACTGGTAGGTAAGGATCCCGGCGCAGCCTGTATAGGAAAGTTTGTCGTTCTTACAAACAACCCTGATATTGCATACGAAACAGTATCAAGGAGCCTCTTTAGCAGTAATTCGGATGACTGGCTTACAGATACAGCCATTGTCAGTATGGAAGTAATAACCGATGAGTTTGAAGGCTTCTCAGTATGGCCGACAACAAGTACTGTCATTTCCAGGGGATATGATGAAAACGATCATCCGGAAACAGACATACCGGGAGAAACAGGCGATCCTGTATATGCGATTGCGGATGGTACGGTGTTCTATACAGGCTTTGACCAGAAAAAAGGAAATACGATAAAGCTTCTTTCGTCAGATGCAGTAATAGAATACACACATTTGAACAGTATTTCAGTTGAAGAAGGTGCTGATGTTAAAGCAGGAAGCATCATAGGAGAATTGGGTAATACCGGATTATCAACAGGCCCGCATCTTGGTTTGGCACTTACAGTTAATGGCCTATCGAAAGATATGAAGGATTATTATAAAAACTAAAGATTAGTTTTTAAAGTGGTGGAGCAATCCACCATTTTTTTTATGTAAAAAATATATTAACCACATACAAATAAGCGATATAATAAAAGAGGCGACAAAAATACCGTTTACCTTTAAAAAATTACCGAATACCGAAATCTTAAGACAAAACGATTTTTCGATAGTATTATGCAATCAAGAAAGGAAAATCACCAGGCTAGGTGATTAAGGGAAAGCATAATGAGAAAGAAATATTTGGATAATATAAGATGGATGACAGTGGTTGTGGTTTTGTTTTACCATGTGTTTTACATGTACAATGCGGAAGGCATTCAAGGCGTTGTAGGTAAAATCACAAACCTTGATGTGCAGTATTACGATGTATTCCAGTATGCGGTTTATCCCTGGATTATGCCGATACTCTTTATCGTATCAGGTATTTGTTCAAGACTTTATCTTGAGAAACACACCGGCAAAGAATTTGCGAGATCAAGAACACGCAAACTTTTGGTTCCCTCTACAATCGGTCTTTTCGCATTTCAGTTTATTCAGGGTTATCTTAATACGAGAAACAGCGATGCAGTCAATTTGATGAAGACGGTTCCTGCACCCATCGCGTATATTATAATGGTTTTAAGCGGTATAGGAGTGCTCTGGTATATTCAGATATTGTGGCTTTTCTCAATGTTACTCTTGTTAGTCAGACTTATTGACAAAGACCGTCTTTGGAAACTTTGCGGCAAAACAAATCTGGTAGTAATAATACTCTTGTTAATCCCTGTATGGGCTTTGGGACTTATACTAAACACACCTATTATCGTCGTATACAGATTTGGATTTTACGGAATACTTTTCTTCCTCGGCTACTTCGTATTCTCACATGATGAAGTAATTGAGAAACTTAAAAAATATTTCCCGTTATTCTTGGGACTAGCACTTGCTACAGGCATTGCTTTCTGCATCATTAACTTTGGCGCAAACTATGCAGAGAAACCTGTTAACCGCACACCTTTATTTGCAGGCTTCGCGTATTTTATGAGCCTGGCAATACTTGGCGGAATGGCAAAGTTCGGAGATTTCGAAAATGCATTTACAAAATGGATGAGCAAAAGAAGCTTCGGCCTCTACGTATTCCATTATCTTGGAATATGTGTGGTAGCAATTTATCTTGCAAAGCCCGGATTGATTCATCCTGTACTTGCATATATATTAAGTGCGGTTGCATCCTTTGTAATTGCATATCTTTTATACGAAATAATATCAAGAATTCCCGTATACAGATGGATGGTTCTGGGAATTAAAAAAGATAAAAAAGAGGAAACAAAATGATTTTCAGATTAAATATTGATCCGAAATGTAAAGAAGAAGTCGTGGCCAATGTACACGAGCGCACTTCCATGATTGATGAAATTGAAAAAATAGTCACAAGAGAGAATTCACCTGACCATATCACGGGCTATCTTGAGGACGAAATAAAGATTTTAACTCTGGAAGAAATAGAATGCTTCTTCGTTGAAGATGAAAAGACATATGCGCTTGATACGGCGGGTAAAAGATATATTGTAAAAAAGCGTCTGTATGAACTTGAGAGCGTGCTACCTAACGACTTTATTAAGATAAATAAATCCGCCATCGCGAACGGCAAAAAGATTGCGAGATTTAAAGTACTTTTATCGGGTGCCGTGGATGCAGAGTTTGCAAGCGGTTACACTGAATGCATTTCGAGAAGATGTTTTGCTGAGATAAAAAGGAGATTTGGGTTATGAAAAAATATATAAGGGAATTTGTAAAGAGAGGATTTATGTTTGCCTGGGCCGGCCCTGCCATCACAGTTATAATCTGGTATATTCTCTGGAGAGCAGGTAAAATTGAAAGCCTGACTCCGTCGGAAGTCTTAATCGGTGTTTTATCTACATCGGCTCTTGCTTTTATAGCAGCGGGTGTATCGATAGTACATCAGATAGAAGAACTCCCCAAAGGCTTCGCAGCACTTATCCAGGGCTCGGTGCTTTATATCGATTATCTCGGCTTCTATCTTTTAAACGGATGGGTTAGTTTCAATAAGGTATGGATTTTTACGGTAATTTTTGTGGTTGCGTTTGTTTTAATCTGGGCAGCGGTATATATTCCTATCCGCGTAAAGGTTTCAAAAATGAATAAGAAATTAAGCTAGTTTTTTATCATAAAAGAAGCACAAAACTGCAGGTTTTAATATGACCTGCAGTTTTTTTATTTAATATAATTTTGTCGCAATACAAAATAAATTTATCGAAATTCGATAAAAATATATTGACAAATATCTTTTATGAGAGTATATTTCATCTTGTAAGATTAAAGAAAAGGCGCGGAGGTGCTTTATGAAGCAGAAAGAACTGGCATTTTGGTTGAAATTCATTATTATCGGAACAGCGGTATGCGGAGGAATTATTTATGCAGGTATTATTCCACATTTTCTTAAATACCTGATTGAGGCGAATTCTTTTGCAGAGAAAAATACTTGGCCTTGGTTAATCTCAATCTGGGTATCCGCAATTCCCTGCTACATGGTTTTGCTTTTAGGATGGTTCGTTTCGACGAACATCGGAAAAGACAATTCGTTTTCAAAGGAAAATGCAAAACATCTTAAGTGGGTATCTTTTATGGCATTAATAGACGTTGTTTATTACTTTGTCATCAACGTAATCTTTCTTTTACTTGATATGTCGCATCCTTTTGTGATGGGCATTGCACTTATCATATGCTTCTGCGGAACGGCATTTTCGGTTTGTGCGGCAGCGCTTTCGCATTTAGTTGATAAAGCGTCTGTAATGAAAGAAGAGAACGACCTTACGATTTAATGGGTGGTGTGATATATGGGAAGAAATAAAAACGATCTTGAAAATATAGAAGAGGTTGAAGTTAACGGACGTCTTGTGTTTAACATCGATGTAATGCTTGCGAAACGTAAGATGAGTGTCGGGGAACTTGCGGCCAAAGTCGGAATAACTCAGGCGAATATGTCGATTTTAAAAACCGGCAAGGCAAAAGCTATCAAGGTTAACACGATTATAAAAATGTGCGAAATTCTTGAGTGCCAGCCCGGTGATTTGTTCGAATATGTCAGGGAGGACTAATTATGGAAAACGAGAATTTTAATGACAATCATATGGAAGAGTCTGTGGCCAAAGTTGCGGCAGAGCCCATAAAAGAAACGATAATCGAAGACGGTTTCTTACAGAAAGCAAAAGAATTAATCGACAACAAAAATGAATATTTAAAAAGAATTATCCTTTGCGCCATATACGCCATCTTTTATACATTCTGCCTTTATAAAAACACCAACGGAATTACATTTCCGCTTTTCGCAATTGCAACAATAGTTGTTTACTGCCTGTTCTTAAAAGCAACGGGAGAGAAGATAAAAACATTTTCATATGTACTGATCGGACTGATTACACTTCTGGCTGTAAACGTCTGTACGACTACGAGTGTTCCGCTTCTTGTGTTTGACAAATTGTTTATGTGCGGTCTGTTCTTCGTTCTGTTTTTATACAACCTTTATGATGAAAAGACCTGGGACGCGACAAGATATTTTCTGGCAATAGGATCTGTGATTTTTTCATCGATTGCATTTGCTTTAGACCCCATCCTCGATATGGTTCGTATAGCCAAGGACAGAGGTGACAAAGAAGAAAAGGTCAGAAAAAAGAACACCACAATCCTTTATGTACTGCTTGGCCTTGCAATATCCGTTCCGCTTTTATGTGTAATACTTCCGCTTCTTTTATCATCGGATGTTGTATTCTTTGAAGCATTCAGAAAGATCTTTTCTTTTAGGATTGATAAAGACTTTATATCGATTGCACTGCTTACGGTATTAATATTCTTCACAGGATATGCACTTATTAAAAGACTCTGCGCAAGACAGGGCTGGCTTGAAAATCCGGTTAAAGATAAGAGAAACAGCAACCCCGTTGTTTCAATCACGATAAGCGCCGTACTGCTGGTATTCTATGCACTGTACTCGGGCATCCAGATAATATATCTTTTCCTGGGCTTCGGAACACTGCCCAAAGGATATACATATGCTGATTACGCACACGAAGGATTCTTCCAGCTTGTGTTTGTCTGCCTGATAAACCTTGTGCTTGTACTTATCTGCAGAAAGTTTTCAAAAGACAACAAAGTTCTCAAGTTAATGCTTACATTCATCTGCTCATGCACATACATAATGCTTTTCTCGAGTGCGTACAGAATGATTCTTTACATCGGTGCATATGGACTTACATTCTTAAGAGTATACGTACTCTGGGCACTCTTATTAATTCTCCTTGCAATTACCGGTGCAGTAATCCTCATCTTCTGGGAGAAGATGCCCTTCGTAAAATACTCAATGGTTGTAATCGCAGCAACATGGGTTGTATTCAGTATGAGCCATCCTGATACATACATTGCAGAATACAATCTCAGCATGCAGACAGGAGAACGTTATGTTCTTGAAAATCTCTCGGAAGATGCGATTCCTGTAATAATGGATTACGAGGCTGGACTCTATTCATCTGAACACACCGTAGATTACATGAGACAGTTTAAATACCGTTACGCAAATTACGAACTGCCCAAAGATTTTCGTAAGTTTAATTTTGCAAAGTATAACGCAGTAATTGCATTAAAAAAGGCTAATGATTAAAAAGAAAATTGTATTAATTATTATTTGTATATTGGTATTAGGTATTATTCCTGCTTATTCATACGCACATATTCTTTGGCTTGGAGAACGTATAGAGGATTTTATTTACGGGTATGTTGGAAATTTAGACCTCTATGATTCTATAAACAATGGGATTTGGATTATTGCAACTGTTTATTCGTTTGTAATACTTCCGGCAGTATTATCTGTCTGGAACATCGTAAATTGTTTTATTAATAAAGATGTATCAGAAAGATTGTCTTCAAGTTTAACACTGATAATGGGTTTTATCCTTTATTTGCTATACTTTGCATTTCGATTTGAGATTGCCGGAGACTGGTATGTTCAGATTAATACGATGCAATATCATAAACCTCTTTCATCGGAATATCTTATATGTATTATTTTAGTGATGATTGTAGGAACTGCAGGATTCGGAGTTTTGCTTTTCTCAAACGCCAAAAAGCTTCCGCCTTTAATCTCGGCTTCTGCTATAGGTGCGGTAATACTGTTAAATGTATTCCAGATTCTTTATGCAGTACAGATATATAAAAATGCAGACATAAAATTGCCACCCAAGGATTTGGATGATATTTGGACACCGGATCTTTATCTATACCTCTATCATTTCAATGTCCTGCTTATTTCGGCACTGGCTGTAAAAAGACATCTGATACAACAGTTAAAGGTTTTAAAAGAAGAGGGCATTGAGAATTATAAAAATACATTTGTAAAAAACCTATATCATTTTATGAGTAATATTGCAGGATACTCGACCATTATATTTGTTGCATTGTTTTTTATAATAGCGGTGTTAGAGATTGTCTTTGTAATATTAGGGAAAGGATTTAACGGTTCGGTAAAAGCTTTTACAGATACTGCAGACTGGACTTTTTCTAAACAGATTCCTCCGCCTCCCATAGAATATAGTGGACATTATCTTTGTACGGTTGCTGCGGGAGGACACAAGAAAATCGTCAAACCACTTCGCTTAGGTACGAGAAGAAATGCGACTATAGTAGTTAACAGGCAGCTTTGTATTGCGAATGCTTTTGAAGAAAAGATACAGGAGATATCTCCGAAGTTTCATAAGTTTATCCGCGGGGTATACGATAATTACGGATTTCCCCTTTCAACGATAATTACAACACCCCTTAAAGCGGATATCGTATATATAGTAATGAAACCGCTTGAATGGATCTTTTTAATCTTTCTTTATATGACGGATGTAAATCCCGAGAAAAGAATAGGTAGGCAGTACGCATACAAACAATAAACCAATTACTTGGTTTTATAAAATTATCCTTTAATCTCCTCTAAAAAAACTGCAAGCTTTTCGGCTTGCAGTTTTTTCATTTAGCTAAATAATTATTATTCCATAATCACAGGTCTGATGTAATTTACATTTCCTTCGGAATCAAATCCGATGTGGCACATAAATGAGTTGAACTGTTCAAATGAATAATCGCCGGGAGCGAATACGAGATATCCTTCATAATCGTATTCCGCTGCTTTAAGATTATTGCCGTTATAATCATCTGCGGTCCAGGAATATACTTCTTTGGTAAACTCATCGAGATTTGTTACTATCATAAAATCATCGTCTTCCATATTTTTGCTCCAGTCGGGATATTCATAATAGAAATCCTCGGCGATGTCTGCGATATAGTAGAACATGCTTTCTTCGATAGGTCCTTCGGGTCCGGAAATTTCAATGGGCTCGTAATATACGCCTACAAGTTTTTTGTTTTCATCATAAAAGAAACCTGCGTAAACATACAGTGTAGGCATTGTTTCGTCGTAATCATACTGTGAAAGATTTCCTCTTTCTCCGAGGTAATCATACATTTTGTCTATAACAACATATTCTTTTGAACCTGCGGGAACAAAGCAGTATTCCATGTTAATGAACATATAGCATTCTCTCCAGCCCACGTCTTCCTGAGGATAGCGGTGGCTGTCGGCTAATGCAAAGAATGTTCCTTCATCAAAGGTTTTATAATACTGAATTACTTTTGCGAAACCGCGGCCTGATTCATATCCGGGCCATTTCTCGAAGCCGTCAATCGCTGCAGGAAATCCTACGTTAGGATCGTCATCTTTGGTGGAATCAGTCATGTTTGCTTTATAAATCGGTGTAGTGGAAGGTGCTTCGTCTTTTGCAATCGAAACATTAACATCAATACTTGCAAAGTAGAAATGACCTGTTCCTTCATAAAAATCTGCAGTAAATGAAATACTGTCGGAAGTACCTGCAAATGTATCGTAATATTCGGGATAGGAGTAACTCATTTCATCTCCGAGAATATCGGCGAAGTTGCATTCGGCAAGATAGTATTCACTGCCATCAAATCCGACCTGAATTACATAGTATCCTTCGGAAGAATCTGTAGCATTTAACAGATACATATTTTCATTATCCATTCCAAGATAAATTGTATCCTGGCCTGATACGAAATGAGCGGTTTCCTTGCCTGTATTGGATGTATCATAAACCCAGTAATGCATCATATAAGGATCAAGTGAGTAATCATAAACGGTAAAATGAGTTCCGTCGGGAGAGAATCCACAAATCTCACCTGAACAGATGTCTTCAGACTTAAGAGTATTAAGGTCGAGTTTGTATACGCTCTGATTAAGTCTTGAATAATCTTCACCCTCGCAGGCTGCCTGTGAATATAAAGTATTTCCGTTTACAAGATACATATCTCCGTAACCCGTATCTTCGCAGAGAACTGTCGGTTCCTTATCGGGATTTTTGGGATCAAAGGTACAAAGATTACCTGTTGAACTCCATGTAAGAGAGTTTCTGGTGAATTTTCCGAAAAGTCCCGTGGAGTACATCTGGTAAGGATGATATTCTCTGAAAAGAATATTACCGTTGTAAACAACTGCTTCGCCTGACTGAACTGCTACGGTTTCCGCCTGAACTTCAGGGCTGTCGGGTACAGTAACTTCTGTGTCGGGTTCAGTAGTGGTATTATCTTTATCCGGTAAGGTTGCGTTCTGTGTGGTGTTTGTTTTCGGATCCGGATTTGAAAGATCGATTTTCGTTTCGGGGGTGTTTCCCAGGCATCCCGAAAGTGAGAGTGTCAGTACTGCTGCTAAAAGAAGCGCTGACATTTTTTTAAACTTATACATGAATTCTCCTCCTACAAAGAATAATAAGTACACTTTATATAATCGGATAATCCGAACGGTATTCCTTTATTAAAAAAGGATGACTGTTCGCATAATCTATTATATCTTTTTTAAGATTCGTATCAACGAATTCTTTGACGGTCTCAAAATCGAGACGGTTAATCGAAGGGCAGGTCGGCGTGAGAGCAACAACGATTTCGCCGTCTTTATTCATTACTCTCAAAGGCCAGATTTTACAGTCCCAGGGCTTTTCCCTTTCGGATAAAGTACAGCCTTTTTCACCAAGGTACGGGCAGGGAACTTCTTCGTTCGGATCGTCGGTTTTATATTTATCACTTAAATCATATTTGGCATAGGTGTAATCCTCTAAGTAAACCGTTAAGTCGCTTCCGTCAAAATCCGAATCGTCTTTTAAGGCAAGCATGTTTTCATAAGTAAAAATCGGCGCTTCCCAAAGAGAAGTTCTCCTAAAAGAACAGCAGAATCTGCAGGCTGCGCAAGTATCTTTTTTTAAAATTCCACCTAACATTATTTTTCCTCAACAATGTATTTCTTTAACATATAGAGCGGTTCATATGAAGTCTTAGCACGTCTTAATCCATCGACGCCCAGGTCTTCCTCACGATTTAAATATTTGTAGCCCTTGCAGACAAGCAGGGCAAATTCATTGCAGAGAAGCTGGTATATACCGACTATATCTTTTCTGCCTTTTTCAATGACCTCGTCCATGCATTCGTCATTTAAGGATACGCCCGCCGCATAGCCGACAACGGTTCCTTTTATATATACAACGATTCCTTTAAATTCGAGTTCGTCATAATTTGAAAGATAAAACTTGATGGCTTCGTTTTCTCTGGCAAGCATTTCGTCATATCCTTCAGAAAGTCTCTGTGTAATCCATTCTTTCTGGAAAAGAAAAACATCGGTAATATTGTCGTTTGTGATGTTTTCGATTCTTATCTGACCTTCATAGGAAGAATAGAATGCGCGGACCCTGTTTCTTTTAGGAGCAAGAGCACGACCCGGGAGAACAGAGAGGTTTTCTACCGAATAAATATATTCATCGTAATCTCTGGATTCTTCATATTTAAAAACATCCTGATAATTCTCGCCAAGCAGAAGTTTGAACCTTTCCGTCACCGTAAAAAATGAAAGCTTCGCATTATAACTTTTGGCATCTTCAAAAAGAATATCCACATACTTTTTGAAATTTTTTTCTATATTTCCGAGCGGAGCCAGATAGACTCTTTTATCCGGTGTATCTAAGTTTTTTCTGTGAATAAAAAGAACATCTTCGATAATTGCATACTCATCACCGTATTTCATTGAAAGTCCGGTTAAAAGATACAGAGAATGCTGACACGAAGATGAACCGAATTCACGAAGAAAACGGTTAATTAATGGCTTGTCTTGTATTGTTACACTTTTAAAATCAATCATTTATTAAAATTTTAAGAGGAATATCCCTTTCCGAATTCCTTTTAATTATATCACAGATGGTACTATTGACAAAAAACTTTCTGTCTATTATATTGATAGTGTTTAAAGGCTGTGAAAAAGAGAGTAGTGTCAGGGAAAGTTCACAGAGAGGGCAACATTTTGCTGAGAGGTGCCTGTACGGACTGATATGAAGACCACTTTGGAGCCGAACGCCGAAATTAGTAAGCGTCTCCGTGTTGTTACGTTAAAGACTTAATGAGTGAAAAATTAAGGTGGAACCGTGCTACGTAGCACCCTTAGTATCCGATGACGGATATCAGGGTGTTTTTTTATATTTGATTTAAAGGAGAAAAATCATGGTCAATTTCAAAGAAGACGAAAATTTGCATGTACTCAACCATTCATGTGCACATCTTATGGCACAGGCTGTAAAGCATCTTTACCCTAATGCAAAATTCTGGGTAGGTCCTGTTGTAGATGAAGGATTCTATTACGACATGGATCTTGGCGATGCTGTGCTTAATGACGAGGATATCGACAAGATCGAAAAAGAAATGAAGAAGGTTGCAAAGACCGGTATCAAGATTTACAGAAGAGAAATCACAAAGGCCGAGGCACTTGAACTCTTTAAGGACGATCCTTACAAGATGGACCTTCTTTCAAATATGGAAGACGGCAATATTACCTGCTACGATCAGGGAGATTACACAGATCTCTGCAGGGGACCTCACGTAGACAACGTTAAGCTTTGCCGTAACTTCAAACTTGTAAAGCACTCCGGTGTTTACTGGAAGGGCGATGCAGAGAATCAGGTACTTCAGCGTGTATATGGTGTTTGTTTCCCTACACCCGAAGAACTTGAAGAACATCTTCAGTTACTTGAAGAAGCAAAAGAAAGAGACCATCGTAAAATCGGTAAGGATATGGGTCTTTTCATGTCAGACGATTTAGTCGGCAGAGGACTTCCTATGTTCCTTCCTAACGGTTATCTTGTATGGCAGGAGCTTGAAAACTACATCAGAACAAAAGAGCAGAAGCTTGGTTATCAGCATGTTCTTACTCCCTGTGTAGGTACGGTAGATCTTTACAAGACATCAGGTCACTGGGATCACTACAAAGAGAATATGTTCCCTCCTATGGAGGTTGAAGGCGAAAACTTTGTACTTCGTCCCATGAACTGCCCTCATCATATGAGAATATATGCAAACAAGCCTCATTCATACAAGGAACTTCCTATAAGACTTGCAGAAATCGCACATGACTTCAGATTTGAGTCTTCGGGAACACTTAAGGGTATTGAGAGAGGAAGACATTTCTGCCAGAACGACTCTCATATTTTCGTAACTCCCGATCAGATTAAAGATGAAGTTAAAGGCGTTTGCGATCTTATCTTCTCGACATATGAAGATTTCGGTATTACGGATTACAGATGCGTGCTTTCTTTAAGAGACCCGGCAGATACAAAGAAGTATCATCCCGATGATGAAATGTGGAACAAAGCTGAACAGGCTCTTCGTGAGACATTAAACGAGATCGGTATCGAATATACGGAAGAAATCGGTGAAGCAGCATTCTACGGACCGAAGCTTGACGTAAATGTTAAACCTGCTATCGGTAACGAAATCACACTTTCAACATGCCAGCTTGACTTCTGCTTACCTGCAAAGTTTGAGCTTACGTATATTGATGCGGACAGCGAAAAGAAGACACCCGTTGTTTTACACAGAGCAATCCTTGGTTCAATCGACAGATTTATGGCTTACATTCTCGAAGAGACAAAGGGCAACCTTCCTACGTGGCTTGCTCCCGTTCAGGTCAAGATTCTGCCTATAAAGAATGACGATGATGAACTTAACGAGTACGTAAAGAAACTTAAATATGCTCTTTACGACGCAAATGTAAGAGTTGAATCAGACGATCGAAGCGAGAAATTCGGTTACAAGATGAGAGAAGCTCAGATTCAGAAGGTTCCTTACATTGCCGTTATCGGTAAGAAAGAAGCTGAGGAAGGCAACGTATCATTCAGACTTCACGGCGAACAGGAGACCGTAACGGTTAAATTCGACGAATTCGTTGAAATGATCAAGGAAGACATAGCAACAAAGAAACATTAATGTATTTTAAGAGGGGTTATTATGCAGGAGTTGGAAAAACAGTTTCATATTCATTGTGTTGAAGGAGATATAGGAAGATACTGCATTCTCGCAGGAGATCCGGGAAGAATTCCCGCTATTGCGGAATTGTTTGATGACGCAAAGCAGGTAGCATATAACAGAGAGTTTAATGTTTACACCGGATATCTTGAGGGTGTTAAGGTGACAGCCTGTTCCACCGGAATAGGCGGACCTTCCACATCGATTGCGGTTGAAGAACTGCATAATCTGGGTGCGGATACTTTTATAAGAACCGGAACATGCGGTGGCATTGATCTGGATGTTATGTCCGGAGATATAGTCGTGGCTACGGGCGCAATCAGATATGAACATACTTCCGTTGAATATGCTCCGATAGAGTTTCCTGCGGTAGCGGATCTGGATATTACCAATGCGCTTCGTGAGGCTTCTTTAGAAATGGGCAAAAGAACGCATGTCGGAGTGGTGCAGTGCAAGGATTCTTTTTATGGTCAGCATTCACCCGAAAAAATGCCGGTAGCGTATGAACTTCTGCAAAAGTGGGAAGCATGGAAGAGACTCGGAGTTAAGGCTTCCGAGATGGAATCATCGACTCTTTTTGTGGTATCAAGTGCATTAAAATGCAGAAGCGGTTCCTGTTTCCACGTTATATGGAATCAGGAGAGAGAAAAAGCAGGACTTGACCAGACTATGAGCGAGGATACCTCCGCTTCCGTAAAGATAGCTGTAGAGGCTATGAGAAAGATCATTCTTTCAGATAAAAAATCAAAATAACGAAAAACCAAAGACAAATATAGGACTAATTGTAAGATTTTCACACTATACTTTTCGTGCATATTGTTATATAATTAACAAAGTATGAGAAAGGAGACTAGAATAATGAGACTTAAAAAGCTTATGTCGGTGTCTTTATGCATGGCAATGGTTCTTTCCCTTGCCGGATGTACCTTTAATCCTAAAGACGCCATATCCAATATATTAAACGGAAAAGGACAGAACGGCGGTAACGCAAATATTGTAGCTTCGGCAGAAAAGGTAAATAAAGAAGCTGTATTTAGAGAAGCAAAGACTTTTTCTATTGAAGGATTTGAGTATATCGACGGATTCAAAACTGCAAACGGAAAATACTATGCAGCACAGGTTATTTATGATTATCCGGAGTATGATGATACATTTTATCCCGATGATGAAGTGATTTTATTCGATGAAGAAGAAATTCCCGAAGAAGTTACAACTGAAGAAGTCACAACCGAAGAAGAGCCTGCAGAAGTGACAGATGAAGAAACTCAGGAAGATGTTTCGGAAGATGGCGATTTGGAAGATTTTGAATTCGAAGACTTTGAAGATGATTATTATGAGGATGATTATTACAGTGAAGTAAACACAAAACTTCACATTGCATCATTTACAAATGAGAATGATATCAAGTATTACGATATCGATCTTAACGGTGGCAACGAGTATTTCAACGGTTCAAACTGGGGCCTGGATTCCGCTGAGAATCTTTATGCAATTATTTCATCATATAACGATACGACATATGAAGAGAATTTTGTAATAAGAAAGTATTCTCTTGACGGAAATGTTTTAAAAGAAGCTTCCATTAAAAACAACAATGAAGAATATTTCTATGTAAGATATCTTTTTGTAGATAAGGACGGAAACTGTTATGTTGTTTCAGAACAGTCAGTTACCGTGTTTGACAAGGATTTAAACGAGAAATATCATTATGCTTCCGATATCAAGGGTGCTTATGTTTCAAATGCAAACCTTGATAAAAATGATGAACTTATCTTTACGGTAGTTTCCTGGGAAGGTGAAGATTATATAAGCAAAACCTTCAAAATGGATAAGCAGGGAAATACCACAGAAGATTCCGAGCTTGATAAGCTTATTTCCGGCAAAGACATTGTTACCGGAAACGGATATGATTTCTATTACTCGACATCTTCTTCGATAATGGGTATTAATGTCGGCGATAAGGCAGCAACCGAGGTTGTTAACTTCTATGATTCCGATATAAATCCGAGTGATTTTTACGGTTCACTCTGCTTCGCAAGTGCAGAGCAGTTCCTTACAACCAAAGAGAGCGAAGAAGGAACTTTCGTAGTGGTATACGAAAAAGTTCCTGCAGAAGAAGTCAAGGATAAAGAAATTATTACTTTGGGAACAGTATACGGTTCCTACACTCTTGCTAGCCAGATTATTGAATTCAATAAGAATAATGATACATACAGAGTTAAACTTATAGATTATTCCGAATTTGATACAGCAGATGACTGGTCTGCCGGCAGAAAGAGATTCTATTCGGATCTTACAGGCGGAAATGCTCCCGACATCATTGCTCCCGAAGCATCCGATGCGGCAAATCTCATCGATAAGGGTGTATTTACCGACTTAACTCCTTTAATGGAGAACAGTGACGGTGTTAAAAAGAGTGATCTTGTTCATAATGCCCAGACAGTATTTGCAAGAGATGACAAGCTTTTCTGTGTATTCCCTACATTTACCGTTGAGGCAATTCAGATAAAGAAAGAGTTTTACAAAGAAGGCATGAACCTTGATGATGTTATCGCATGGGAGAAATCAACAGGAAAGAAAGCTCTTTCGGACGATATGACAAGAAGCTCTGTTATGAGCTGGTTTATGAGTATGAGCATGGATGAATTCCTTGATCCCAAGACAGGAAAGTGCTCATTTGACTCACCTGAATTTGCAAAACTTCTTGAATATGCAAACACATATCCGAAGGAAATTAATGAGGATTACTGGAATAACTACGATTACACTGCATACATTTACGAATTCAGAAATAACAACTCACTGCTCAACTTTGCATACGTTGACGATTTTTCAAGCTACAACTGGAATGCAAAATACAGATTCGGAGAAATCCCCGAGCTTATAGGTGTTCCTCTTTCAGGTAAAGATACTGCTGTATTAAATATTGATACGGTTATCGGTATTTCAAACAAGAGTAAGCATAAAGAAGCTGCATGGGAATTCGTTAAAACCTGCTTTGAGCATGAGTATTATGAGAAGAACGGCTGGGGAATCCCTTCAGTTGAAAAAGAACTTGATGCCAAGGCTGAAAAGGCTACCGAACATCAGTATATTGAAGATGAAGAAGGCAACAAAATCATATCGGATGAAACATACTGGCTTGTAGACCATGAAGAAACAATCGAGCCTCTTACAAAGGAAGAAGTTGCAAAACTTAAAGACTTTGTAGTAAATGTTGAAGGTCTTTACTCATGGGACGAAGAGTTAAACAGCATTGTTGATGAAGAAACTCAGCCTTATTTCGAAGGCCAGAAGAGTGCAAGCGAAGTAGCTGCAATCATCCAGTCCAGACTTCAGATTTACATCAACGAGAAAAAGTAAACACATAAAACTCATAAAACTGTCGCAGGAAATCCTGCGGCAGTTTTTTCATGGGTATTATTTTCTTGATTATGACATGAAAGACAAGTAAAATATTATTGCGGTTTGGAATGAACAATAATGATTAAAAACGGAGGGACATATATGAAAACAGCACTTTTCCTTGCAGACGGACTGGAAGAAATCGAAGGCCTTACGGTAGTTGATGTTTTAAGAAGAGCAAAGCTTGTATGCGATATGATTTCAACCGAGGACGACCTTGAAATCACAGGCAGCCACGGTATTAAGATTAAGGCCGATTACATGATTTCGGACATTAATTTCGATGAATATGACTGTATGGTTTTACCGGGCGGAAAAATCGGTACTCAGAGACTTGAAGCAAATCAGTATCTTATGAAGAGACTTGATGAATATATTAATGCGGGAAAACTTGTCTGTGCCATCTGTGCGGCACCTTCAATACTCGGACACAAGGGCTATCTAAACGGCAAAGTGGCTGTATGCTATCCGACATTTGAAAGCCATTTAACGGGTGCAACCATCCCTGCTGCAGAAGTTGCTCATGACGGAAATATTATTACATCCAGAGGCATGGGAACTGCCATTGCTTTTGCGGGTGAGATCGTAAAAACCATTATTGACGAAGAGACGGCTGACGATTTACTGAAACAGCTGATTTATAAACAGTTTTAAGCAACTTTTCTTTTACAAAAACCTACGATTATGTTATAATAATCAATTGACTGTGATAGAATCACGCTTTTGAAAGGAGATTTATTTAAAATGGGCTATAAGGTTGAAAAGCTTGAAGGTAGTATGGCAAAGCTTATCATTGATGTTTCTGCAGAAGAATTCGATGCTGCTTGCGAAAAAGCATATCAGAAGAATAAAAAGAGAATTTCTGTTCCCGGTTTCCGTGCCGGAAAGGTTCCCAAGGCAATGATTGAAAAAATGTACGGCAAAGAAGTATTTTATGAGGATGCCGCTAACATCATCATTCCCGATGCTTACGAAAAGACATATGACGAAGCAGTTAAGGAACTTGATATCGTTTCCGCTCCCAAGATCGAAGTAGTTGAAATGGAAGCAGGAAAGCCTTTTGTTTTCAGTGCTGAAGTTGCTCTTAAGCCTGAAATCAAGCTTGGAAAATATAAAGGTGTAGAAATCGAAAAGATTGATACCGAAGTAACTGAAGACGAAGTTAACGAAGCTATCGAAAAAGAAAGACAGAACGCAGCAAGAATCGTATCTGTTGAAAGACCTGTTAATACAGGCGATACAGTAACAATCGACTTTGAAGGATTTGTTGACGGTGTTGCATTTGAAGGCGGCAAGGGCGAGAATTACAACCTTGAAATCGGTTCTCATTCATTCATCGATACTTTCGAGGATCAGATTGTCGGAAAGAACATTGACGACGAATTTGATGTTAATGTAACATTCCCCGAGAATTACCAGGCAGCAGAACTTGCAGGAAAGCCTGCAGTATTCAAGGTTAAAATCCATGAAATCAAGGAAAAACAGCTTGCTGAGCTCGATGATGATTTCGCAAGTGATGTTTCCAGCTACGATACATTTGCTGAGTACAAGGAATCCGTAAAGAAGAACCTTTCCGACAAGAAGGCAGATGATGCCAAGAAGCAGAAAGAAGATGCTGCAGTTAATGCAATCATCGAAGATTCCGAAATCGAAATTCCTGAAATGATGCTTGCTACACAGCAGAGAGAAATGCTTGATGAGTTCGCTCAGAGATTAAGATATCAGGGTATGAGCATCGATCAGTACTTCAAGTACACAGGAATGAATCCTGAGATTATGATGGAACAGATCAAACCTCAGGCAGAACAGAAGATTAAGACACAGCTCGTTCTTGAAGCTGTTGCTAAGGCTGAAAACATCGAAGCAACAGATGAAGATGTTGAAGCAGAAATCAAGAAGATTGCAGACAACTACAAGATGGAAGTTGAGAAGGTTAAAGAAACCCTCGGCGCAGCAGGCAATGATGAAGCAATCAAGAAAGACATTGCTATGCAGAAAGCTATCGACTTCATAACAGAGAACGCAAAAGAAAAGGCTGCTAAGAAGGCTGCAAAGAAGGCTAAAGAAGAAACAGCCGAAGAAGGCGAAACTAAGCCTAAGAAAGCTGCAAAGGCTAAAAAAGAAGAAGCAGCTGAAGAGAAGACAGAAGAATAGTATTAGTGTTATAAGGAGCATTTTATGAGTCTGGTACCTTATGTCATTGAACAAACAAGCAGAGGCGAGAGAAGCTATGATATTTATTCACGTCTCTTAAAAGAAAGAATTATTTTCCTCGGAGAGGAAGTAAACGAAGTTACTGCATCTTTGGTAGTTGCACAGCTTCTTTTCCTTGAAGCGGAAGATCCCGAAAAGGATATTCAGCTTTATATCAACTCTCCCGGAGGATCCGTTACCGCAGGTTTCGCTATTTACGATACAATGCAGTACATCAAGTGTGATGTTTCCACAATCTGTATCGGTATGGCTGCTTCAATGGGAGCATTCTTGCTCTCGGGCGGTGCAAAAGGTAAGAGAATGGCTCTTCCCAATGCTGAGATTATGATTCATCAGCCTTTGGGCGGTGCTCAGGGACAGGCTACCGAAATTGAGATTGCTGCAAAGCATATCTTAAAGACTAAGGAAAAGCTTAACAAAATCCTTGCAGAAAACTGTAACCAGCCTCTCGACGTTATCGCAAAAGATACCGATCGTGATAACTGGATGACTGCAGAAGAAGCTAAGGAATACGGTCTTATTGACCTTGTAATTTCTTCGAGAGAAGAGAACAAACAGGAGTAATATGGCAAACAAAAGAAATGATTCCGACAAGAACGGCAAACAGGTAAAATGTTCTTTCTGCGGACAGACGCAGAGCCAGGTCGGCCAGATGATAGCCGGACCGGGCGGAATATATATTTGTGACGAATGTATCTCCACATGCAACGATATCCTGAAACTTCAGGCAAAAGAGAGCATGGAAGAAGATTTGTTTGAAGCATCAAATTATGATTTTGCCAAATCAAATCTTAACATCAATCTTTTAAAGCCGAAGCAGATAAAAGAGTTTCTTGATGACTATGTGGTAGGACAGGAAGAAGCAAAAATAGTTCTGTCTGTAGCCGTTTACAATCATTACAAAAGAGTTACCACTCAGGCAGACTTGGATGTGGAACTCCAGAAGAGCAATATACTTATGCTCGGACCTACGGGCTCCGGTAAAACATATCTTGCACAGACACTCGCAAAGATCATAAATGTGCCTTTCGCCATTTGTGACGCTACTACATTAACCGAAGCAGGTTATGTAGGCGAGGACGTTGAAAACATCCTTCTTAAGCTTATCCAGGCTGCGGATTACGATGTTGCAAGAGCAGAGTACGGTATTGTATATATCGATGAAATCGACAAGATAACCAAAAAGAGCGAGAATGTATCCATCACCAGAGACGTATCGGGTGAAGGCGTTCAGCAGGCACTTCTTAAGATAATCGAAGGCACAAACGCGTCGGTTCCCCCTCAGGGAGGAAGAAAGCATCCCCAGCAGGAGCTTATTCCCATCGATACCACCAACATTCTGTTTATCTGCGGCGGTGCGTTTGACGGACTCGAAAATATCATCGAGCAGAGACTTAACAAAAAGTCGATTGGTTTCAATTCGGAAATTGTTAAAAACAATATTCTCGAAAAGAGCAATCTCTTTAAGGAAGTTGCACCTCAGGATCTCGTAAAATTCGGTCTTATCCCCGAATTTGTTGGTCGTGTGCCCATCAATGTGGCACTTGAAGGTCTGGATGAGGAAGCGCTTGTTAAGATCATAAAAGAGCCGAAAAACTCCATGATTAAGCAGTATACGGCTTTATTTAAGATTGACGATGTGAATCTTTTCTTTGATGATGATGCTGTACTTGAAATCGCCAAGGAAGCTTATGAACGTAAGACCGGTGCGAGAGGTATCAGATCCATTATGGAAAAGGTAATGACCAAGGTAATGTTTGAAATCCCTTCGGATGACAGCATTGCGGAATGTCATATCACCAAGGATTCCATTTTGGGATTATCCGAACCCGTGGTGGTAAGAAAAGGAGAAACTGCTCCTGTTTCAAAAGAAACGGTAACAGCTTAAAGATTATAAGGGGCAAGAAATTGCCCCTTTTTCATTAATTTTATGAAAGGCGGCAGGTATGAAAATAAAAAGCATAAATCTTGAAACCGTATGCGGTGTAAGCTCAAGACTTCCGAACAATTCGCTCCCCGAATTTGCTTTTGCGGGCAAGAGTAATGTCGGCAAATCCTCGCTTATCAATGCTTTTATGAACAGAAAATCGTATGCAAGAATATCCTCGCAGCCCGGTAAAACACAGACAATCAACTATTACAACATCAATTCCGAATTTTACCTCGTTGACTTACCCGGTTACGGCTACGCCAAGGTTTCCGAATCCGTTAAGGAACAGTGGGGCAAAATGATTGAAAGATACCTAAAGAAATCACCTACTCTTAAGGCCGTTTTTCTTTTGGTGGATATAAGACACGAGCCGAGCGCAAACGACGTTCAGATGTATGACTGGATAATCGCAAACGGCTTCGATCCGATAGTTATAGCCACCAAAGCGGATAAGATTTCAAAGGGTGCAGTAAGCAAACAGGTATCAATCATAAAAAAGAAGCTTGAATGTGAGAAAAACACCGTAATTATCCCCTTTTCAGCCGAAGATAAGAGGGGCCTGGAGGAGATTTACGCCAAGGTTGAAGAGTATCTTGCAAGCATTGCAAAAACAAATTAATTTTTTTCTTGACTTAGGTGTGGTGTTTAGATATAATAGTCGTTGCGGATTGAAAAAAACGCGTAATCGGGGTGTGGCTCAGTTTGGCTAGAGCGCTGTCTTAGGGAGGCAGAGGTCGCAAGTTCAAATCTTGTCACTCCGATTTTTTTATTACAGCAATTTTTACTGTTTTTTACACATGACTATGTTATAATTGTCATGTGTATTTTTTTGTTTATTCGGCGGTTTTTCGGTTCTAAAATACTTTTTTAACCGATGGATTAACAGCCGTAGCTTTTTATTTTGCTTTTTTTTCGACAGAAAAATACCGCTTTGGAGGTTTTATGATAGCTATAATTGATTATGATGCAGGCAATATTAAGAGCGTTGAAAAAGCCGTTTTAAAGCTTGGATATGACTGCGTAATTACAAGAGACAAAGATGTGCTTAAAAAGGCTGACAAACTGATTCTTCCGGGCGTAGGTGCATTTGGCGACGCCATGGGAAGACTTAATGAATACGGTCTTAAAGATGTTATAAAAGAACTGGTTATGGATGAGGGCAAGCCTTTACTCGGTATATGCTTAGGACTTCAGCTTCTGTTTGATTCCAGCGAGGAAAGTCCCGGCGTCGAAGGACTCGGACTCTTGAAGGGTAAGATTGTAAGACTTCCCGAAGGCGACGACAGAAAGATTCCTCATATGGGCTGGAATTCCCTTGAATTTCCCAAGAAGAGTTTACTTTTTAAAAGGGTTGTAAAAGGAAGTTACGTATATTTCGTCCATTCGTATTATCTTAAGGCAGAGGACGAAAAAATAGTTGCCGCAACCACGGAATACGGTGCAACGATTCATGCAGCCGTTGAGTGGGGAAATATTTATGCGACACAGTTCCATCCCGAAAAGAGTTCATCGGTGGGACTCAGAATTTTAAGAAATTTCCTGGAGGCTTAAATGCATACAAAAAGAATTATTCCGTGTCTCGACGTTAATGCCGGACGCGTTGTAAAAGGTGTAAATTTTGTCAATCTTATAGATGCCGGAGATCCGGTTGAATGTGCGCTTGCCTACGACAAAGCAGGTGCGGACGAGCTTGTTTTCCTGGATATCACGGCAAGCAGCGATGCGAGAGACACCGTGGTTGACATGGTAAGAGCGGTTGCGGAGAGCGTATTTATTCCGTTTACCGTAGGTGGCGGCATCAGAACAGTTGACGATTTTAAGAAGATTTTAAGAGAAGGCGCCGACAAGGTGGCTGTTAATTCTGCGGCCATCATGAATCCTAATCTGATTGCGGAAGCTGCGGATAAGTTCGGATCACAGTGCGTGGTTGTTGCGATTGATGCTAAAAGAAGAGCGGACGGCAGTGGCTGGAATATTTACAAAAACGGCGGAAGAGTAGATATGGGCATAGATGCGCTTGAATGGGCGATTAAAGCCTGCGAACTCGGTGCCGGAGAGATTTTATTAACCAGTATGGACTGCGACGGAACCAAGAACGGATACGATATCGAACTTACCAGAACCATCGCGGAAGCAGTTTCGATTCCCGTTATCGCTTCGGGTGGGGCAGGAACCATGGAACATTTCAAAGAAGCTTTAACAGACGGAAAAGCAGATGCAGCACTTGCAGCCAGTCTTTTCCACTTTAAGGAACTTGAAATTCGTGAAGTAAAGAAATTCCTTGCAAACGAAGGAATTCCCGTGAGGTTATAATATGCCGCCTATCACAGGAGAGTGGGAAAAAGCTTTAAAAGAAGAGTTCAGCAAAGATTATTATATTAATCTTTACAAAAAGCTCCTTGAAGAGTACAGGAATTATACGGTTTTCCCACCCAAACAGGATCTTTTTAACGCATATCATTTTACTCCGCTTGAAAATGTCAAGGTAGTGATACTCGGACAGGATCCGTATCATGATGTCGGACAGGCTCACGGACTTTGTTTTTCGGTGCAGAAAGGCATAGAAATACCGCCTTCGCTTAAAAACATTTACGAAGAATTAAACAGGGAACTCGGCTGTTATATACCTGATAACGGAAGCTTGGAAAAATGGGCCAGACAGGGTGTGTTTTTGCTTAACGCGGTGCTTACCGTAAGGGCTCATTCTCCTCAGTCACATCAGGGAATCGGCTGGGAAAAATTCACAGATGCGACCATCAGAATCTTAAACGAACAGAATCGACCGATAGTTTTTATGTTATGGGGTAAATCGGCGATTTCGAAGAAGGAGATTTTAAACAATCCCAACCACTTAATTCTGACCGCTCCGCATCCGTCACCACTGTCTGCATACAGAGGATTTTTCGATTGCGGACACTTCAAAAAAGCCAATGATTTTCTTAGAGAAAACGGTCTTTCGGAAATCGACTGGCAGATTGAAAATGTGAATTAGAAATTTTTTGCAAAAAAGTGTAAAGAAATAGGGCTCAACTTTAGAATATCGTTTGATTTTTGACACTATAAAGTATATAATAAAAAATGGTGTGGATTAATAAATGATATTCACCCTAACAGACATTTGGGGAGGCATTCATGAAAGAATTAATGATAATGTATCATCCTGTGAAGAAGGAGATTCGTTTTCTCGCCAAAGCAAAGGGCGAGTTCGTGGAGATTCCTTATGCCATGTGTCCCTGGCTCAATCAGTACGGACCTGACAACGGCGAATTCCTGCTCCAGAATCACGGCAATAAATTCTTTGATGATATTTGGGAACAATTTTTAAGAGACAATGTCAATCTGGTTTTCAAAGGAACCAAGGTTGACTATGAAGACTTTGTAAAAAAAGTCAGAGAATACAACAAATCCGTAAACGAAGACAGATTTAAGGTTACACAGTTCATCGAACTTCCTTCAGTTACGGAAATTTATACCGCCATTGCGGATTTTTGTGATGCAACTCTCGAAACATTTGATAACGAACTTCAGAATTCCGACATCAGAAAATCGTTTGTTGAAAGAAAGACCGAGTTTGAATCCAAGAAAGCCAAGCTTAACAATTCAGACGTCAATCTTTGCCTCGTAGGTACATATTCCTCAGGTAAGTCAACATTCATCAATGCGTTAATCGGAAAGAGAATACTTCCCGAAAGTATCAACTCCGAAACCGCCAAGATGTTCAGAATCAAGAACGCTAAAGAGCCTGCAGTTTCGTTTGTTATCAAAAAAGGCAGCGATCCCGATACATCGGTTATCGCAAACATTGTCTGGGATGCAGAGAAAAAGAGATTTGCTTTTCATGCTGACGGCGAATGCGAGATTACACAGGAGAAGATTAATTCCGAAGTTAATTCCGCAATCATGTTCAGACTTCAGCAGCATGAGCAGTTGTATCAGGTACTTAAGAAATTAAACGACATTCCCAATATGGGAACTGACGAGAACGAAGAATATATCGACGGTATCATCGAAGTAAGCTTCCCGATTCCTTTGGACGAGAACATCAACTTCACCTTCTACGATACACCCGGTACCGACTCGAACTCCAATGAGCACTTGCTCGTACTTCAGAAAGCACTTGCTCAGCAGACCAACTCCATCTTAATCGTTTTATACGAGCCGACCAAGATGGAAGGTACAGGTAACTCGATTCTCTACAACCTGATTAATTCAAGCAACAGAGAAAACGAAGCTACAACCATCGACCTTACGAGATCGCTTCACGTAATCAACCAGGCTGATACAAAGTCACTTACAGACCTTCAGCTTTTGAAGAAAAAGAAAGTCGAAGTTACTCTCAAGGAAACAGACAAGATTTACAACGAAGAGGCACAGCAGATTGACCTTTCCAAGGAAAGACTCTTCTTCGTATCATCCAAGGCAGCATACATTGCAAAGGCTATCGGCAACAACGTCGATACGGAAGACGAAAGAAGATGGCTGGCTAACCACAAGAACGAAATCAACAACGATCCCGTTGACGATCCTTTCAGAGTAGACAACATCCAGGTAGATGTAGATACAGGTATGTACTTCAAGCTTGACAAGCTTGCACGTTCGGATAACGAGACAAAGGCTCTTATCAAGGATTGCTTCGAAGAACTTAAGAAGTGTAACAATCCCGAGGACTCCAGTCTTTATCCCATCCTTCAGAGAATCTACGTTAACTCCGGTATGTATGCGATCGAAAAAGAGATCATCCAGTACGGTCGTAAATATGCACTTGCTGTTAAGGCCAAAGGTCTTTACGACGGCATCAAGAGTGTCGTAGATTTCATCCGTGAAGACTACGAAGTAATTGAGAATCAGGCAAGACTGTCCAAGGAAGAAATCGAGAGAAACATCAATACGATGAAGACCAGCATGGTTAAGGATATTGATGAAGCCTATGCAGATTATCTTACCAATATGACTACCGAAAACATGGTATTCCAGATTGATGATATCAACCAGTTATACACTGTAATGGGTAACCGTCAGATTCAGGCAGGCAAGATTGCAGACAAGATGAAATGGATTGCTCTTCGTCCCGAAGTATTCGAAGAGAAGAACAACATCATCAGAAACGAACTTAACAGATATCTTCAGGAAATCGATGATAACTACAAGAACAACCGTGGAAGAATCTTAATCCAGCAGATTGATGAACTTAAAGGTATCATCATCAAGAAGATTTCAGGTTATAAAGGAATCGATGAAGAGATTATCAAGAGAATCACGAACGTTGCCGATACTCAGGTTCCTCCTTCAAGCTTAAAGGCTTTGAAGATGGATGAGTACATCAACAAGCAGAAGGCAATCTTCATCTTCTCTACCAACGATAAGAAGTCTTACAAGAACGACGTTGAGACAATGTTCGCGAATACGACCAAGGTTCAGTTCGATTCATACATCGAAGAAATCACCAAGGTTGCAATTGACAAGACAGCAGAGCTTGTTCAGGAATTCAAGAACAACATCGATATCATTTCCGCAAACCTCGAACTTCTCATCAAGGATGAGGAAAAGGCAAGCGCAGAGCAGGCTAAGGCTAAGGCAGTGCTTGATCTCGTCGAGAAGAAGGATAAAGAGCTTAACATGAGAATCTGGGGCGAGGACAAAGAAGACAAGCCCATCGATGTTAACGATACCGACGAGGCGGACGAAGACGAAGAATAATACAAAATCAAATAATAAGGGGGCATTACATAAATGCCCTCTTTTTTTATGCAAAAAGGTTTAATATGTGGATTTGGCTTGTACTTCTTTACGGCCTTTTAAAAGGCGGCAGAGAAATCGTAAAGAAGAAATCACTTGAAAAGAATACTGTACTGGAAGTGCTTATTTTATATACGCTCTTGTCTTTTATAATAGTGCTTCCCGGCATAAAAGAAGCGATGCATGTGGACTGGATATTCTTAGTTCCTATCGCCTTTAAATCGCTTATTATATTCATAGCCTGGATTTTATCGTTTAAGGCCATAAAACAGATGCCTGTAAGTCTTTACGGCGTTATAGACTTATCCCGCGTTGTATTTGCCTCTGCGTTAGGTATTATCATCCTACACGAAGAAATGACGCTTACCACAATCATCGGTTCCGTACTCGTATGCGTGGGCGTTCTTTTATGCGAGAGAAAGAAAAACTTAAAAGACGAGAAAGTAAGTTTTAAAATTGTCTGCTTCACGATGATTTCGTGCCTGTTTAACGCGATATCGGGAGTAATGGATAAAATACTTACAAAGCATGTTTCAAGCAATCAGCTTCAGTTCTGGTATATGCTTTTTATGGTGCTTTATTACATCATCTTCATTATCGTAACGAGAGAAAAAATCAAGTTTAAAAGCGCAATTAAAAACTACTGGATCTGGATACTCGCAATAATGTTTGTAATCGGCGACAGAGCACTCTTTATAGCAAACAGTATGCCTGAATCTAGAGTGACCGTTATGACGCTCATAAAACAAAGCTGTTGCCTTGTAACGATACTCGCAGGCAAATTTATATTCAAGGAAAAGAACATTACATATAAGCTTGTCTGCGCGCTTATAATTATCACAGGTATATTCATCGCGGTATTATAAATTTCTTGACGAAGCATTACAGAGAAAATTAGAATAAAAACAGTGAAAAACTTTAGACGAGGTTAAAAATGAGATTTGTTATTCAGAGAGTAACGCATTCAAGCGTTACCGTAGATTCCAAAATTGTCGGAGAGATAAACAAGGGTTTTCTGGTACTTATAGGCGTATCAGGAACTGACACAAAGGAGATTGCTGATAAGCTCATAAAAAAGATGTTAGGCCTTCGCATCTTTGAAGACGAAAACGGCAAGACAAATCTTTCTTTGGAAGATGTGGGCGGAGAACTGCTTTTGATTTCACAGTTTACTCTTTACGCCGACTGTAAAAAAGGTAACAGACCTTCTTTTACGGATGCAGGCGGACCTGATATGGCCAATGCACTTTATGAATACATCATCGACGAATGTAAGAAGAGTGGTAAGAAGGTAGAAAAAGGCATCTTTGGCGCCGACATGAAGGTTGAACTCTTAAATGACGGTCCTTTTACCGTAATACTTGATTCGGAAAAGCTGTAATTGTCTAAATAACTGCTCTTAAAGTTAAACCGAGATTTAATAAATATGAACAAACAGGAACTGAGAATTAAATATTCGGATATAAGAAAGAATATTCCTGACGAAAAAAGAAAAGAAAAGTCCTTTGAAATAACAAAAGAACTCCTAAAACTCATAAAAGAGAATTCTTTTTCGGCAGTTTTACTCTATGCGCCGAAAAAGTATGAAGTTGATGTCATAGGCGTATTTGAAGAGATAAATATTCCTGTATATTTTCCGAGATGCACTAAGGAAGAAATGAACTTTTATGAGGTGGATGATTTATCCAAGCTTCAGTTAGGAAACTTTAATGTAAGGGAACCCGAAGAAAGCTGTCCTTTGTTTATTCCGAAGGAAAATGAAAAATACCTAATCATTGTTCCCGGAATATGTTTTGATAAAAACGGTTACAGGATAGGCTATGGCAAAGGGTATTACGATAAATACTTGTCCAAATTTATGACATATGATTTCTGCAAAGTCGGAGCATGTTTCGAGGAATGCTTAATCGAAGATACATTACATGACGATTTCGACATCAAAACAGATAAAGTGATATACTAAATAAAACTATTACCTTGGGGGCTTAAGATTTTTACTAAAAGAGGGTAATTAAATTGACCGAAAATAACGCGACACAAACAAACAAATTTATTGATTTTTTAAACAACAAAAAGACACAGATTTTATTCCTTTCACTTATTTTTATAATCGGATTTATAACGTCTTTCGGATACGGAAGTTATCTGGACGAGAAAAGCGAAAAGGAAATTTTATATTCAAACATATTAGAGTATACAAATCATATTGCTCCGAATTCTTCACTCGCAAATGATTTTAAAACAAACGGTATAATTCCAATCAGTGAATCCATTGAAAAGGATCACGGAACGGCGCTTTATTATCCCGTCTGGTTTATTTATCTGATTGAAAAAGACAACATCAATCTCGGAAGTGCGATATGGCATGCGTATACTTTTTTCCTTGTATTCTTAGGCATGCTCTGCCTTTATTTTCTTGTAAAAGAAATGTACAAAGACACCCCTGTCGCAATGGCGGCCGTTCTTTTGTTCTGGCTGACTCCGAGGATGTTTGCGGAGAGTCATTACAACAACAAGGACATGGTTCTTTTATCCACCGTTTTTATGATAATGTATTTCGGATACAGAGTCGCCAAAAAATGTGAGTGGAGGGATGTAATACTCTTTGCACTTTCCGGCGCCTTTGCAATGAACACGAAAATAGTCGGTGCCTGGCCGTTCGGAGTGATGGGAATTTATGCGTTTTTTAATCTTTTATTTCATAAAAAATTAAACATAAAAACCTTGATAAAAACCGCTTCCTGCATAGTGCTTTGGATTCTGTTTTTTATACTTCTGACACCTGCGAGTTTCGACGGAATAATTAAGTTTTTTGCATACCTTTTAACCTTTGCGCTAGATTTTAACCGCTGGAACGATTATGTGCTGTATAACGGCATAATGCTTTATCACAACGTGACAGGAACGCCGCATAAATATCTTTTACGAATGATAGGAATCACAACTCCGACCGTTCATCTTTTCCTTCTTGCAATCGGTACCGGATTAACGGCTGCCGGACTTTTTACAAACAAGGATGAAAAAAGAGCACGAAGCATAGAAATAATAGTGTTTACCCTGTGCGGCGCGGTTCCGCTTGCATTTGCCGTAATATCAGGTACGAGAGTGTATAACGGCTGGAGACATTTTTATTTTGTATATCCTTCCCTTATTTTACTCATGGTTCACGGCCTTATCGGAATACACAGATATTTAAAGAAAAGAAAACTTGCGGCAGTCATTCCGATAGCAACCGGATTTTATCTTTTAAACTGTGCGCTTGGAATCGGCGCGAATTATCCCCAGGAGCACTCTTTTTACAATATGCTTGCGGGCAAAAACATAGAGGAAAGGTTTGAACTCGACTACTGGGATCTGTCAATAGAAGAAGCTTTAAACACCATTCTCGAGAGAGAGGAAAAAGAGTTCTCCGTCGGATGCCTCAACAATCCGACTCTCTGGGGAATCGAGAGGAATTACGACAGACTGATTAATTTGGACAAATTAAGAATCACTATCAAAGAGGATTATAAAGAAGCCGATTACGTGATTGTCAATACGACCTATGCCGTTATGTATTCAAAAGAATCCTATGAGGCTCTTAAAAAAGATCACACTCTCATAAAAGAGATAAAATCCTACGGAAACACAATCTGTGAAGTGTATAAAAAATAATCTGAACATATTGTAAAGTATTTGTAAATTCGGACCTAAGAATATATTCTTAGGTCTTTTTTATGGTAAAATAATATACGGATGAAAATGGATAAAAATTATAAGAAGGGGATAGTAATGACAAAGAATAATAATTCGGATTCGCTGTATAAATGGCATCTTTTAGTAATGATTCTTATCAATATTTGTCCGATATTTCACTGGATAAGAAATAATAAAAGGCTGGTGAATTATTACTTCTACATTGTTTTGGCGGAATTCGAAAAAGTCAAAAACAAGGACTCGGCAATACTGGATATGCTCTACGAAGATCTGCTTGCGTCACATGATTCGTTTGACGCGCTCTACGGTGTCGCGAATTTTATGAACAGCAGAGAATACAGGGCTTTGGTTGCTGCGGCATCGGATAAAAAAGAATAAACGAATTTAAGGAGGCAGAAAAAATGGCTAATGAGACAGATATGAACATTGATTACGAGAAGCTTAGAAAAGCGTTGGTTGCGAGAGAGTATGCGAGAACAGCTATTGTTCCTCTTCCTTCAAATGTATCAACGACAAATAATATTTATTCGGCAAATCCGGAACAGTTAATAAATTTTGCGCGAAGAGCCGGAATTAATATCCAAAAATACAGGATAAAGGAAAAAAGAAAAAGAAATAAAAACTTATGGCAAATTATAAAAATATAATTGATATTGTATTAAATCTTATAGTTTTTGCAGACATGGTTTTTTTTACAATCATGTCTTTTAAGAATGACGAAGGATGGAAATTAAAAAACGGAAAAAGACCGCTTAAATATTTTACGTTCTTAAGTAATGTGCATCTTGCGATTGCTTCCCTCTTAATCATAATATTCCCGAATTCTTTTATTGTATGGATGATTAAATATACCGGAACGGCAGCAGTGACGGTTACAATGCTTACCGTGCTTGTTTTCTTAGGGCCCACCATAGGATATAAAATAGTCCTTACGGGACGCGAACTCTGGATGCATTTAATCAATCCGCTTATCGCGATTGTTACTTTTACGATCCTTGAAAGAAGAAGCCTTTCATTTGTGTATTCACTCTTTGGCATGCTTCCGGTTATTTTGTATGGAATTCTATATTATTACAAAGTTCTGGTGGTTAAAAACGAAGAGAAAAAATGGGACGATTTTTACGGCTATAACAAGGGCGGGAAATGGTATATTTCCATAGTCCTTATGTTGGTCGGCACATTTGCCATCTGCATGGCTTATTATTTTACGGGAAAGATTAACCTGTGATCAGGTCGTTTCGGAATTCGTAAAACGATTTGTGAAATATATATGTTTCGTTGAAAAATCACTCAAAATTTGGTAAAATAAACTATGATGTGAGGTTGGAAAACTTCAGGGTTTTAAGGGGGCAAAATTTCATATGAGACTTCATTTTATCGGGGCGAATCACGAGGTAACCGGAAGCTGTCACTGCCTGGAAGCATGTGGCAAATGGATTCTGGTTGACTATGGTATGGAGCAGGGTATTAATGTGTTTGAAAATGCCGAGCTCCCCTGTGCAGAGTGCGATATTGATTATGTTTTTCTTACGCACGCGCATATTGACCATACGGGACTTCTGCCTCTTTTATATTCCAAGGGGTTCAAAGGAAA